>Ga0256405_10000519_pt1 | contig 126779 bp, 122 predicted proteins | sample RumenRJG_02DNA_FD_189096 | JGI IMG/M metagenome (GOLD analysis project Ga0256405, IMG submission 189096) | Bovine rumen microbial communities from Lethbridge, Alberta, Canada - RJG_02 | ecosystem: Host-associated > Mammals > Digestive system > Stomach > Rumen | place: Canada: Alberta... | reverse complement strand
TTAAAACATTGTAATAATGTTCCAAAATTAATAGAAGAATATATTTATTATTATAATAATGAACGTCCATCATATGCATTAAAATATAAAACCCCAATTCAATTTAAAATCGAATCAGGGATTTAGAATTTTTTTTAAAATGTCTATTTTTACTTGACTAGTTCAAAAGAGTATTTTTTTATCTATATAATTCTTGCTTTAATAAATTAATATTTTCAAAACTTAAAGACATATAATCTTTTTTGCTTGTTCTTTCATTATCACTTAAACTTGAAAGTGGATGGAAAGCTAAAGTTTGAACACCCGTTTCATCAATAATACCTTGAACAACTGGACTATTATCAACATCATCAATAACAAATATATGCTTAACTTCCCCAGAACCAATTTTTCTTTTAACATCAGCAATAGCCTTATCAGTAACACTTTTCTCATCCAAAGAAATAACACTAAATCCATATTTTTCTAAAAACTTAAACATATCACTAGAAACAACAATCGTTGAATTATTTGAACTACTAGAAATAACATTTAATTTCGCACTTAAAGTAGATAAATCCAACTTCAAATCATCATAATTCTTTTCTATTTCATTTTTTAAATAATGATTATTTATATACTCATTAAGACCAGCTTTAATATTACGTGCAAGCATTAATGCATTAGAAGGATCTAGCCATAATTCCTCTTGATAAGAATTATATTCCATACTTAATGTCGCATCAATAATTTTTAAATCATTATTAAATTTAAGCATAGAAGATAAATAACTTTTTTCTTCACTTAATCCATTAAAAATAAATAAATCGGATTTACTATAATCTTTTATTTGTTTATCATTCAAAGTATATAAATCAGTTATAACTCCATCAGGATAAATACTAGATATTTTACTATGTTCACCATATAACCTATTAGTTATATATTCAATCGGATAAACAGAAGTATTAATTGTAATATCCTCCATCGTATCACGTTTAATACAACCTGTAAGACAAAAACAAATAAAAATACTAAATAAAATAAAAATTTTTTTCATCATTTCAACTCCTTTGGTACAGGATCATATCCACTTTTTTTACTAAATGGGCTGCACCTAATTATTCTTTTTATAGTTAATATAGAACCTTTAAAAGCACCAAATCTACTAATGGCTTCAATTCCATAATTAGAACAAGTAGGATTAAACCTACACTTACTATGGCTACTTAAAGGTATCATTTGATAAACACTTATCATACCAACTAGCATATATTTCATATTAACACCAATTTAATTATACTAAAAATTTAAATAAAAGTAAATTTAATATTTCTTTTTTAATAAAATTTGATATAATAAATACTAGGTGATTATTGTGAAAGTTTTAGAAAAATTTAATATAACTCCAAATCATGATTCATTATACGAAAAAGCATTCACACACACATCATACGCAAACGAACATGGTACAACTAGTTATGAAAGACTAGAGTACCTTGGGGATGCAGTAATGGAATTAGTAATAAGTGAATACTTATATAAAAATACTGAAAATGATGAAGGAGAAATGACAAAACTAAGAAGTTATTACGTATGTGAAAATGCACACTACGAATACTCAAAACAATTAGGATTAAATGAATTTGTTTTGTTAGGAAATGGAGAAGAAGAATCAGGCGGAAGAGATAGAAAAGCAATTATTGCAGATATCTATGAAGCATTTATAGGAGCAATATTCCTAGACCAAGGATTTGAATATGTAAAAAGTTTTATATATAAACATATAATACCAATAATAGAAGATAAATCTAATAATTTCTTCAATGATTATAAATCAGTACTACAAGAATTTGTACAAACAGATAAAAGAAGTCTTTCATATGAAGTTGTAGACGAAACAGGACCAGCACACAATAAAACATTCACAGTAGTTGTAAAAATAGACGATATCTTATATGGAAAAGGAATCGCAGGAAGTAAAAAAGAAGCAGAACAATTAGCTGCAAAAGACGCTTTACAAAAAGCACAAAATGGGAGGTAAATATGGGAAGAGCATATGAAGTAAGAAAAGCAAGCATACAAAAAACAGGAGCAGCAAAAGCAAAACTATATTCAATGTATGCAAGAGAAATATATCAAATAGCAAAAAATGGAGGAACAGAACCAACAGGTAATCCTAGTTTAAAAAGAATACTAGAAAAAGCAAAAAAAGAACAAGTTCCAGCAGATATAATCAAAAGAGCAATCGATAAAGTAAACAGTGGAGCAGATGAAACATACGAAACAGTAAAATATGAATTATTTGGTCCAGCAGGATCAACACTAATAGTAGAATGTTTAACAGATAATGTAAACAGATCAGTAAGTAGTGTAAGAGCAGTAATCAATAAATGCAAAAGTAAAATGGGAAGCATGGGAAGTGTATCATATAACTATGATAACCTATGCATAATTGGATTCAAAGGACTATCAGCAGATGAAACATTAGAAGTATTAATGGAAAATGATGTAGATGCTGAAGACATTGAAGAAGATAATGATTTAGTAATAGTATATGGAGATCCACAAGACTCATATAAAATTAAAGAAGCAATTCAAACAAAACTAAATGATGTAAACTTTGAAATAGATGAAATAAGTATGCTACCAAAAGACAAAGTAACATTAGCAGGAGAAGACTTAGAAATATTTAATAGACTTTTAACTATGTTAGATGATGTTGAAGATGTTAATAAAGTATATCACAATGTAGAATTAGGATAATTCCTAATTTTTTTTTGAAATTTATGTGAATTAAAACACTTTTATTGATTATGAAAAACATAAATGTTATAATTTAGAAGGTGATAAAATATGACATATTTAGATTATAGCGCAACAACTCCAGTAAGCGAAGAAGTACTAGAAAGTTTTTGCCAAGTTTCAAGAAAATATATAGGAAATCCTAACTCATTGCATAGATTAGGTACTGAAGCAAATGAAATGATTAATAAAGCAACAAATCAAATTGCAGATATATTAAAAGTAAAACCAAGTGAAATAATATATACAAGCGGTTCAAGTGAATCAAATAACTTAGCTATAAAAGGAATTGCTTTAAAATATAAAAATAGAGGAAACCATATTATAACAACACCACTAGAACATTCCTCAATAAATGGACCATTAAATTATTTAATGGATAATGGATTTGAAGTAGATTTTGTTGAATTAGATGAAAATGGTATGGTTGACCTAGAAAACTTAAAAAGTCTAATCAAAGATACAACAATATTAGTAAGCATAAATTCAGTAAATAGTGAAATAGGACTTAGACAACCTATTGAAGAAATCGGAAAATTACTAAAAGAATATCCAAAAATATTCTTCCATGTAGATATGACCCAATCAATAGGAAAAATAAATATACCACTAGATAATGTTGACCTAATGAGCTTTTCAGCACATAAGATATATGGTATAAAAGGAATTGGTTGCCTAATTAAAAAAGAAGGAATCAATCTAGAACCATTAATACACGGTGGAAAATCAACAACAATATATAGAAGTGGTACACCAGCAGTAGGATTAATCTGCTCAATTTCAAAAGCCTTAAGACTAGCTACAGAAAACTTAGAAAAAAAATACGAACACGTATTAGAAATAAATAATTATCTAAGAGAAAAATTAAAGAATTATGACAAAGTATTTATAAATAGTAATGAAAAATCAATACCATTTGTATTAAATATGAGTGTAATTGGAATAAAACCAGAAACACTACAACATGCAGTAGAAGAAGACGATATATTTATATCAACACAAAGCGCATGCTCATCAAATACAACTATGTCAAAAGCAGTATTAAACCTTACAAAGGATGAAGAAAGAGCTAAATCAAGTGTAAGAGTAAGTATTAGTTATTTAACAACAAAAGAAGAAATAGATAAATTTATCAGTAGTTTTGACAAAATATACAAAAGATTAATAGGTTAGAAGGTATAACATGAAAATATTAAAATTCAACGCAATATGGTGTAGTGGATGCATCGTAATGAAAAAAATAATGAAAGAAATAGAACAAGAATATCCAAATATAGTAGTAGAATCATATGACTATGATATGGATGAAGAAATGGTAAATAAATATAATATTGGAGATATAATTCCAGTACTAGTATTCTTGGATGAAAAAGAAAACGAAATAGGAAGACTAATTGGAGAAAAAACAAAGAAAGAAATAGTTAAGGAGATTGAAAGACTATCATGAAAAAACTTAAATTCTTAATACTAACAATCTTACTATTACTACCAATTAGTATAAGTGCAAAAGAAAAAGTAAACCTATATCTATTTCATTCAGAAACATGTATGCACTGCCAAGCAGAAATAGAATATCTAAATACATTAAAAGAAGAATATGATAATTTAAAAATCCATTTATACGAAGTGGATAGCCATAAAGATAATCTACAAAAAATGATAAAAGTAAAAGATAAATTAGGAATAGATTCACCTAATGTACCATTTACAGTAATAGGAAACTATTACTATATAGGATTTAGTGATGGAATTGGTGATGGCATAAAAGAACTAGTAGAAAAATTTTCAAATGAGAAAGAAACAAATATGGTTAAACCGATACTAGAAGATAAAGAAGTACCAGATTTAAAAATGATAAATGGAGAAATAAAGACAATAAATGTATTTGGAAAAGAAATAAATCCAGCCAATCTATCACTTCCAGTACTATCAATAGTATTAGGAACAATAGATGGATTTAATCCATGCGCAATGTGGGTATTAATATTCTTAATCAGCATGCTATTTAATATGAAAGATAGAAAAAAAATGTGGTGCCTAGGGATAACATTCCTGTTTACATCAGCAGTAGTATATTTACTATTTATGTTTGCATGGTTAGGAATAACAACAACATTATTAACGAAAGTATCATGGTTCAAAATACTAATTGCTTTAGTCGCATTAACAGGGGCCTTCATTAACCTAAGAAGCTTCTATAGAAGTATAAAAACAGGCTCAGGATGTGAAGTAGTAGATAACAACAAAAGAAAAAAAATAATGACAAGAATAAGAAAAATAACATCAGAAAAAAGCTTTATATTAGCATTAATAGGAGTAATGATTTTAGCAGCAAGTGTGAACATAATAGAACTTGCTTGTTCAGCAGGAATACCAGTATTATTCACAAACGTTCTAGCACTTAACAATCTAACACAAACTCAAACAACGTTATACATACTTTTATATATACTATTTTTCTTAATAGACGATATAATAGTGTTTGTAATCGCAATGCTTACACTAAATATAAAAGCTATATCAACAAGATATACAAAATATTCACACCTAATAGGTGGAATATTAATGCTTATAATAGGACTACTAATGCTAATTAAACCAAGTTGGTTAATGTTCAACTTTAGCTAGGAGGTAATATGAATATACTAATAATAGGAGCAGGTGCATATGGACTTGCTCTTTCCAATATATTAAGTGAAAAAAACAATGTAGCAGTTTACTCATCCATAAAAGAAGAAATAGATAACTTAAAAAACACACATAAAAATGAAAAACTATTTCCAAATATAAAACTATCTAATAAAATAGAATTCATAAACAAAATAGAAAAGAAATATGAATTAATAGTTATCGCACTTCCAACAAGTATAATAGAACAAGAACTATTAAAACTAAAAAATAATATAAAAGAAACATCAATACTAATAACATCAAAAGGGATAAATAATGGAAAATTTCCATATCAAATGGTAAAAGAAATATTAAAAACAAAGGATATTTATGTACTATCTGGACCAAGTTTCGCAAAAGACGTAATAGAAAAACAATCAATATCACTTACACTAGCAGGAAAAAATAATATTCAAAATATATTTAATGAAAAATACATAAATATAGAACATACAAAAGATATTATAGGAACAGAAGTATGTGGAACAATAAAAAATATATATGCAATAGGATCAGGAATAATAGGTGGAATGAACCTTTCTGAATCAACAAAAGCCGCATACTTAACAAAAGTAGTAAAAGAAACAAAAGAAATAGTTATGGATTTAAAAGGAAAAAAAGAAACAGTATTACTATCATGTGGAATAGGAGATATAATACTAACATGTTCAAGTATAAGTAGTAGAAATTATACACTTGGATATATGATAGGTAAAAAAAAGAATATAGAAGATTATATAAAAACGACAACAGTAGAAGGATTAAATTCATTAACAGAAATAAAAAAAATTATAGATTTAAAAAATTATAAAATCATCAATACAATCTATAACATTATATATAATAATGAAAATATTGAAGAAATATTGAAAGTGTGAATAAATGGAAAAATATAAGGAAATGTATAATTTAAATACAGAAGATTTGAAAAATATAAAAGATTTTATAACACTATATGAAGAAGTAGAAAAAAAATATAGGGAATATTATATAAAATGTGATTCAATAAGAAAAAATGTGATATATCAAAACTATAAACAAGACAATCTAACAATCGAGGAAAACTGCAAAAATATAAAAAAAATGCTAGATGAAGAAATTAATAAAATACAAGATGAATATAGAAAAAATTTATTGAAAGAACAACAAAGAAAAATAATAGAACAATATAATGAAATAAAAGAATATGGAATAATAGAAAAAATTTATAATGATATGTATTATGGTAATATTCAAAAATATTTTAAAATAGAACCAGAAGAAGAAAAAGAAACAGTAATATATAAAATAAAAGATAAATTACAAGAAAAAGATTACTATTTCAATAAAAAAAGCACTATAACACAAATATATATAAGATTGAAATATTTATATGATTTCCACAATGAATACTATATAAATAAAAAAGAAATAGGAATAGATTTCGATTTCTTAAAAAATAATCTAAAATTTTATCAAATATTTAAAGACGCAATAAAAAAATATACAAAAGAAAACAAAGAAAATATAGAAGATATAATAAACACTTTGTCAAAAAAAGAAGAAAAAGAATATATACAAAGGATTAAATAGTATTGTAAAAAAATAATTAATTGTGATATAATTATCACAAGTGTTCCCGTAGCTCAGTAGGATAGAGCGATCGCCTCCTAAGCGATAGGTCGTTGGTTCGATTCCAATCGGGAACGCCATAATAATTAAGGGTGGTAAACATGAATTTCTACGAATATATGGATAAAGAAATACCTGGATGGAAATTAAGTCTGGATAATGAATATATAGAAAAAATACGTGCTGATTATCTATACGTAACCAATATGAAAATATTATTAAAAGAATTATATAAAGAATTGGAAACAAATGATAATGACTATAAAAGAGGAAATATAAAAAACTTAGAGGAAGCAATACAAAGACATTCAGATAGTCTTAAGAAAGCTGTAGAAACTGCAAAAAAAAATAAAAAAGAAATAAAACATAAAAATTTATATGAAGAAACATATAGAGAAACGCAAGAATTAATAGAAGCGGCAAAAAGAATAAGTGGCTACAAAGAAAAATATGCAAAAGATCATGAAGAAATGAAACGTGAAATAGAACTAGCAAGACAGATGCTTGAAGAACAAGAACGAGAAAAGAAATTATAGAGATTAAAAATCTCTTTTTTTAATTTTAAAAAATTAAATTTCTGCACTACATGTTTGACAAAAATTTAAATATAATGTAATATATACATAGGTTTTAGGGGATGAAGTTATGGCAAAAAGAAAGTTTGATATATATAATATAGAAATCAATAATACTGATTTATATTTAATGAAAGACTTCATTGATATGTATGATGATTGTAATGAAAAATTCAAAGAATATAATAATTTAATTGATGAACTAAGAAAAGAAGAAAAAATAAAAAAACAATTAGAAACAACAGATGATATAGTAAAGACATTAAATCAAATTATAAACAAAATAATAAAAGAAATAATGAACAGCAAAGATAAAGAAAAATTAGAGAACCTAAAAGAAGAATATACAAAATATAGTAATTATTTATCAGATTTGAATAAATATGAACCAATTATTAAAATATATAATAATATGTACGCAAGTAATCTATCAAAATATTTTGATGAAAAAGATTTAGACAAAAAAATAGAAGATGCAACAAGAATTAAATACAGTGATTATACAGAAGAAGAATTGGAAGAACAAGTAAGAATAGAAAAAAACAAATATTCTAAAAAGAAAACAAGTACATTAACACAAGTATATATTAATACAAAGTACTTATATGAAGTTTGTTCTAAAATATATGAAACAAGACAAAATAAAGTACCAGTACATGGATTAATTTCAATGATTAAAACAAAAATTCAAAAATTAAAATTAAAAAAATCAATAAAAGAAATTAATCAAGCATATGTGAAAGATAATGAAATGTATCTTGCTAGAGTAAAAGCAGATGAAACTTTATACATTGATATGGAATCATTCGAAAAAAACTTAGATTTCTTCAAAATGTTTAAAGAACCAATGAATAAATATGTTAATAATAGTATAGAAGAAATAACAAAAGCAAGAAAAAAAGCAGAAAAATTACCAGAAGAAATTAAAATTTCAGAAAATGTTACAGTTATAACAAGAAAAGAACAAATAGAAGAATTAAAAAAAGCCAAAGAAGAATTAACACAACCAGAAGAAATATATATTCCAACAAAAACAGCATAATAAGACGATTATCGTCTTTTTTTCTTGCTTCAATTATTAAAATATGGTAAAATACAAAAGTTGCGTGTAAAAGAGGAGATAACTATGGAAAGATTATATAAAGGAAACTTTGGTGAAATAGAAAAAATAATAGATGAAAATGAAATAGACGGACATCCATATGAAGACTTGTATAATTATATAAGAAAAACAAATATGGAAACTTTAAGAAAAAATTGTATTAGAAGAACTTTAGCAGTTAACACAGAAAGAGTAAGAGAACATCTTGAAACAAGTTTTGAAAAAAACTGCGGAAAAGAAGTAGACTTTGAAATGCAACCATACCTAATAAAACCGTATGCAAAAGTCGTAAGAAAATATAGTAATCAAATTGGTCAAATAAAGACATTTGATAATTATACAAATTTTGAAGAAATGGTTGAAAAGATATATATAGATGTAATGAATAAAATAAACGAAAGCCCAAAACTAGTTGAAGAAGAAATAGAAAAACTTTATAGTAAAATAATGATTGAATGTAGTGAAACACTTATTGGTGTAAAATATAGAGGACAAGACTTAATTAATACTGAAGAAGAACCAGAAAAATCCATAAATAAAAAAGCAGTTAAAGATTTAATTAGTAGAATTTCTGATAAAGATTTAGAAGCATTATATATGCTTGAATTATCAGAAATTAAAAGACTAAAGCTAGGAAAAAAATGCTTAGAATTAAGTGATGAAATTAATAATAGTCAAAATGTATTATACTCATATTTATTAGATTTAGTACAAAAAAAACTAAAAGCATGTGAAACTATAATTAAAGATAAATTATGTGAAAATAAAAATAAACATTTATTAAGCCGTCTAAAAGAAGATAATATAGTCGAATTTAAAAGAAATGATGAAATAATAATAAACTTAAATCTAGAAAGATTAGCCGAAATAAATATTCCAGTAGAATTATTTGATTTCTTAAACGTAAGATGTAGACTAAAATATACTGAAGAATATCTTACATCAAATATAAAAAAAGATTATCTAGAAGGAATTATTAGCGGAAAGATAAAAATTAAAGATTTAAAAGGATATTTTGAAATCCCAACATTTGAATCAATGGAGCTAAGAAATATTAAAGTACTTTTAGATGAAGTGCACAGAATTTACAGAAAAGAAAAAGGAAGAGAATATAATGATGCAACAACAAAATTAGCATATAATCAAAGTAATTCAGAATTATTTAAAACAGCTACAATCAAAGATTTAGAACAAGATCCTGATTCAAATACAATAGCCTTAAGAATGCCAGCGCCTGAAGGAATGATTTCAAGAAGAGATGCATTATATATAGTTAAAACTTTAATAGCGATAGAAGATAATAAAGAAGAATTAAATAAATTTTTGAATAATGATAATGTCGCAAAACTTCCAAATAATGAAGAAAATTATATACTTAATTCAACAAGAAATTTAGTATATGAACATGTAACAGAAGATGAAAAACAAAAAGTAAAAAAATTAGAAAAAAAAGGAGAATAACATGAAAAATAAAGAAATGACGAAAGAAGCAAAAGAATTTATAGATGCGCTTAAATTTTTGAATCATACAGATGGAAAGGCAGAAATAAGACAACTAGAAGAAGATACAGTTTTAATATATGAAATATGGTATAAAGAAATTTCAACAGAATGCGCTAAAATATATACCAAAACAAAAATAAGAGAAGTAAAAAAACAATTACTTGCTGATGCAAAAAAACAAATAAAAAGAATTCAAGAAAGACAACTAAAAGGATACAACAGTATAACTGGAAAACTCGCATATACAGAAGATAGAATGATCGCGGATCTTCAAAAGAGTATAAAATATATTGAAAACCTTAATGAAGAAGACTTGATAGATCTAATAATAAGTTCATTATATGGTTCAGCAGAATATATTGAAACATTAAAACACAGAAAAGAAGAAATGGAAAAATCAAAACTAGGAAAACTATCATATAAAGGTGAAAAAGCAGTAGAAGACGATCAAATAAATGATGAAATTGTTCAAAAAATATATAATGATATTAAAGGAAAAGGATTATTCAGTATTTCAAAAAGAGTTGAAACAACACTAAGCACTAATGAACAATTTAAAGATTTAAGAGAAACAGAAAGACATGCAAGAGAAATAATAACTTGCGAAATAGCAAAAATTTATAGAGATAAAATAGAAAAAATCAGACATGAAATTCAAGAAGAATTAGGTAAATTAAAATATAAAGACTTCGCAAACACAGATGAATTGAACCTAGTAAGAGTAAAAGCAAAATTAGAAGCTGATTTAGCAAATGCTGGATTATTAACAAGTAGAAAAACAAAATCAAAAATGATAGAATTAATAAGTTCAATTTCAGGAACAATCCAACATACAAAAGATTTTGAAGAATATACAGCAAGAGTTACAGGCTTCCAAATGACAGATCAAATGAAAAATGTATTCGATGAAACAACAGTTAAGAATGAAATAAGAGAACACAGAAAAGCAATTATGAATAGAACAGGTATAATCATAGATAAAATATCTGATGAAATAATTGAATATGAAGCAGAACAATTAAGAAAAGAAGTAAAAGCAAAAGCTAAAGTAATCAATGATAAAGTAGAAACAATGTGTACAGTAGAAGAAAGAATAAAAGTAGAAGAATTCGCACATACAATTGGGTTATCAGTTAAAGAAGCAATTGGATTTTTAAGACAAGAAGAAAGTATATATCCATGCTTATTCACACACATATTCGCACAAGAAGTATTAAGTAAACTTGACGATAATAATGCAGAAACAATACTAAATGATATTGATCCTAAATGGCCAGGTAAAAGAAATAGAGTTATACCAGCCGCAAACAGATTATATACTCAAAAAGAAGAAACTAAACCTCAAATAGAAACAAAACAATATAAAATAATAAAAACTCCTAAAAAATAAGAATATCACTCACTTGCAATCATATAATTTTATATGATATAATTAACAAGTAATATTCCATAATAGGAGTAAGAAATCCTAATTAGAAATATTAGGATTTTTATATTGGAAAGGATTAAAATATGAGTTTAAAAATTGAAAATGTTTCAAAAAAATTTGGAACAAAATTAGTAGTAGATAATATTTCAATAGAACTAGATAAACCAGAAGTATTTGGATTACTAGGTACTAATGGTGCTGGAAAAACAACAACTATAAGAATGTTACTTGGAATATTAAAAAAAGATTCAGGAACAATAACATGGAATGGGAAAGAAGTAGATAGAAAAAAAGTAAATTTTGGATATCTACCAGAAGAAAGAGGAGTATATCCTAAAGTAAAAATAATAGATCAACTTAAGTATTTTGCAGAACTAAAAGGAATGACAAAAGAAGAAGCAGATAATTCAATAAAAAAATGGGCAAAAAAATTAAAAGTTGAAGAATACTTACAAATGCCAGCAGAAAAATTATCAAAAGGAAATCAACAAAAAATACAATTTATGACTGCTGTAATACATGACCCAGAATTATTAGTATTAGACGAACCATTCTCAGGATTAGACCCAGTAAATACAGAAATCTTAAAAAACATAATAATTGAATTAGTTAAAAAAGGAAAATACATAATAATGTCAGCACATGAAATGCACACTATAGAAGAATTCTGCACAAATATACTAATAATAAATAAAGGTAAAACAGTATTAAAAGGAAATATAAAAGAAATCAAAAAAACATATCCTGCTAATAGAATAATTTTAGAAACAGAAGAAGATATAACAAAAATAATAGAAAGTGAAAAACTAACAATAGAAAATTCACACGATAATAATTATGTGATAAAAATAGATGAAGAAAAACAAGGATATAATTTACTTAAAAAAATAGTAAAAGAAAAAATAAATATAAATAAATTCGAAATAATGAAACCGACATTAAACGATATATTCATAGAGAAAGTTGGTGCTAAAAATGCGTGATACAGTAACAGTAATGAAATTTACAGCTAAAGATATGGTAAAAAGAAAATCATTCATAATATCAACAATAATTATTCTAGCAATGATAGTAATAGGATTTAATATTCCTAGAATAATTAAATCAGTAAAAAAAGATGCTGAAAAAATAATAATTGTAGATAAAGACAATATATTTGAAGGAAAAATTCAAAATGAAGATATAGAAATAATAACAGAAAATAATACGTTAGGTGAAATAAAAGAAAAAATACAAAAAGGTGACGTAGAATATGGTATTATTATCAATAAAGAAGAAAATAATATTAATCTAACTTATGTATTAGAAAATAAAATTTCAAATGGACCATCAGAAGAATTTGAATCATACTTAACAACATTATATAAAGATATACAAATTGAAAAATTAAATATTGATAAATCAGAAAAACAAAAACTAGCACCACAATTTAATTATAGATTAGAAGTAGTAGATGAAAATATTAAAGGAAATCCATTAGTAATGATGATGATATCGATAGTATTATTCTATGCCGTATACTTCTGCGCATTTCAAGTATCAAATTCAATTACAACAGAAAAAACATCAAAAATAATAGAAACACTAGTAACATCAACAAGTCCAACAAATATAATTATAGGAAAAACATTAGGAGTAGGGCTAGTTGGATTATGTCAATTAGCACTAATCATAATAACAGCATATATAAGTGCTAAATCATTTATTGATCCTAAAATGTTAGAAATGGCATTAGATACTAGTGCACTAACACCAATGTTAGGATTAATAACACTAGTATATTTCTTACTTGGATATTTAACATTTGGATTAATGTATGCATTAACAGGTTCAACAGTTAGTAAGCCAGAAGATATTCAATCAGCAAATCAACCAGTAGTATTTATAACAATAATAGGATTCTATCTAGCTTATTTTACAATGATAAATCCATCAAGCAACCTAAATCATATAGCAGCACTCCTACCAATATCTTCACCATTCTGTATGCCACTTAGAATAATGATGGGAGCATCTTCAACAAACGAAATATTATTGTCTATTGGAATACTAATTATAACAATAATAGTAATAGCTAAAGTAGCAATTAATATATATAGAAGCGCAATATTAAACTATGGAAAAACAGGCATAAAAGACTTAATAAAAATGTATAAACAGAGGTAATATATGGAAAAGATAATTAAAGGATTTATAGGAGCATTTGGAGGATTAACAAGTACAGTATTAGGAAAAGAAATAATTGTATTTATTATATCACTAATGCCTATACTAGAACTTAGAGGAGGACTACTAGCAGCAAGCCTACTAGGACTAGATCCAATACCAAGTTACATAATATCAGTAATTGGAAACGTACTACCAATACCATTTATACTATGGTTCATGGGTAGAATATTAAAATGGATGAAAACAAGGAAGTCATTATCTAAAATGGCAAACTGGATAGACAAAAAAGTAGAAAAAAATAGAGAAAAAATAGAAAAATTTGGATTCTGGGGATTAGTGTTATTTGTAGGGATACCACTTCCAGGAACAGGAGCATGGACAGGATGCTTAGTAGCGTCAGTACTTGAAATGGATAAGAAAAAATCATTTATAGCAGCAATGATTGGAGTATTCATGGCAAGTATAATAATGATGCTTATATCATTTGGATTATTAAGAGGAATAACAGGATAGTTATTCTTCTTTTGTCATATTATGTAAAAAAATGAAATATAATAAGTGTAATACTCAAAAAATGTTGACAATATGACAACTTGTCATATATAATTGATATGTTGTCGTAAAAAAGGAGGATACAGAATGTTAGAATTAAAAAGAATTAAAAAAAGTTACAAAACAGGTGAATTTGTACAACACGCATTAAAAGACATAAATGTAAAATTTAGAAAAAATGAGTTTGTAGCGATATTAGGACCAAGTGGTTCAGGAAAAACAACATTGTTAAACATAATTGGTGGACTTGATAAATATGATAGTGGAGATTTAATTATAAATGGAAAATCAACAAAAAAATTCAAACAAAAAGATTGGGATTCATACAGAAATAACTGTATAGGTTTTATATTCCAAAGTTATAACTTAATAAGTCATATAACAGTATTACAAAATATTGAAATGGGTATGATATTAAGTGGTATGAGTGCGAAAAAAAGACATAAAAAAGCACTAGAAGTATTAAAAAAAGTAGGATTAAAAGATCATGCTCATAAGAAACCTAATCAATTATCAGGTGGACAAATGCAAAGAGTAGCAATCGCAAGAGCACTAGCTAATAATCCAGAAATAATACTTGCAGATGAACCAACAGGAGCATTAGATTCAAAAACAAGTATTCAAATAATGGAATTAATTAAAGAAATCGCGAAAGATAAACTAGTTATAATGGTAACACATAACCCAGAACTAGCTAATGATTATGCAAATAGAATAGTTGAATTCAAAGATGGAGAATTAATAAGTGATTCAAATCCAGTAGATAATGCATCAGAAGAAAACAACTATAAAATAAAGAAAACATCTATGAATTATCTAACAGCATTAAAACTATCATTCAATAATATTAAAACAAAAAAAGGAAGAACACTTATAACAGCGTTCGCATCAAGTATAGGTATAATTGGAATAGCATTAATACTATCTCTATCAAATGGATTTAAACTACAAATAGATAAATTTGAAAAAGATACATTATCACAAGCTCCAATTGTAATATCAGAACAAACAATGGATATGAATTCAATGAAAGATATGCAACAAGATAAAGAAGAATTAGAAGAATATCCAAAAAGTAATGAAATACATGCATTAAAAACAGTAGAAAATATATTACATACAAATAATATAACAAAAGAATATATGGATAAAATTGAAAAAATAAATCCAGAATTAATCGGTGGAATAGCATATCAAAGAGGATTAAGTTTAAATGTTTTATCAAAAGTAGAAGGAAAAGTAAAACAAATTGACCAATCAATATTCTCACCACTTCCAACAACACTAGATGGTAAAGAATCATCAGTAATGAAAGATAATTTTGAAGTAATATACGGAAATACATCTATAAATAAAGAAGAAATATTATTATTAGTTGATTCAAAAAATAGAGTATCAGAAAGCATATTAAAAGCACTTGGTTTTGAAAAAGATACAATTAATTTTGAAGACATAGTTGGAAAAGAATTTAAAATAGTTTTAAATGATGACTATTATAAGAAATTTGAAAACTTATTTATTAGACCAACAGATTTAGAAAGTTTATATAATAAAGAAAATACAATAACTGTAAAAATAAGTGCAGTTATTAGAGGTAAAGAAGATAGTGACTTTGCTAAACTATCTGGAACAGGTTTAATGTACAATAATACTTTAACAAAATATATAATTGAAAAAAATAACGAATCAGAAATAGTAAAAGCACAAAAGAAAGTGGATTATAATGTATTAAGCGGTCAACCATTTGATTTAGAAACAAAAGAAGGAAAAGACTTAAAACAATCAACACTTTCATTCTTAGGAGCAGACACAACACCACTATTAATACAAATATATCCAAAAGACTTTGATTCAAAAGATGAAATATTAAAAGTATTAGATGATTATAATGAAGGAAAATCAGAAAATGACAAGATAATATATCTTGATCAAGCAAAATTAATAACAACAATGTCAGGAAATATTATGGACGCTATAACAATAGTATTAATCGCATTCTCAGCCATTTCGTTAATAGTTTCATCTATTATGATAGGAATAATTACATATATTTCGGTATTAGAGAGAACAAAAGAAATCGGAATATTACGTGCGCTAGGAGCAAGAAAAAAAGACATCACAAGAGTATTCAATGCAGAAACATTTATAATTGGTTTAACATCAGGAACACTTGGATTGATAATCGCAAAATTATTAACTTTCCCAGCAAATCATATAATTGAAAAATTAACAAGTTTAGAAAATGTTGCAAAATTAAATCCAGTACACGCAATAGTATTACTAATAATAAGTATCTCCTTAACCGTAATAGGCGGTTTAATTCCATCAAAAATCGCAGCTAAAAAAGATCCAGTAGAAGCATTAAGAAGTGAATAATGCCTTCAAATACATTCTTTAATTTAACAAAAGAAAAACAGAATAATATTATAGAGGCATCCCTAAAAGAATTTAAAAGAGTTCTACTAAAGGATGCTTCTATTAATAAAATAATAAAAGACGCAAATATACCAAGAGGAAGCTTCTACAATTATTTTGAGGATATAAATGATTTATATGTTTATTCAATAAGCGAATATAAAGCTAGTTTTATAGGAATAATAGAAGAATCATTAAAAGAAAAAAAAGGAGACTTAACAGAAGCAACATTGAAAATCTATGACAAAACAATATACAAATGTACAAAAGATGAAGACAAACAATTAATAAAGAATATTTTTTTAAATCTAAACTATAATGTTTTAATTAAAAATAGATTAGAATGTGAACAATTAGGAGATAAATATAGATTAATTGAACTATTAGAAAAAATAGATAAAACGAAATTAAAGATAGAAACAGAAGAAGAATTATTATATATATTAGATATAATAATTGATTTCCTAATGCACGGATTTATAGAAATATTTCTAGACAATAAAGAAACAGATGAAGTAAGAGAAAAAATAAAAAAACAACTAGATATACTAAAAAGAGGAATATATAAGGAGGAAAAATGAAAACTTTCTTTAGGCACTTAAGAAGACATACATTAACAATGATTATAGTTGTATTCTTCCTTTTCATTCAAGCAATGTGTGACTTAAGACTTCCAGACTATACATCAAAAATAGTAGATGTTGGAATAAGTCAAAATGGAATAGAGAGTAACGTACCAGAAAAAATACTAAAAGAAGATTTAAACAAACTTTTAATATTTATGAATGAAGAAGACGCATATACTGTAAAAGAAAAATATGAATTAAAAGAAAATATATATGAACTTAAAGAATCAACACAAGAAGAACAAGAAAAACTATCAAAAATATTAATAGATCCAGAACTAGCAGTATTAATGATAGAGATGAAAGATAAAGAACTATTAAGCAAAATTAATTCAAAAGAAGATTTATTCAATTTAGCATCAACTATGAATTTAGAAGGACAATCTTCAGTAGCACAATATATAAATATAGACGAAAAATTAAAAGTACAATATGGAATAAATTATGTAAAAAATGAATACAAAAAACTTAATATAGATATTTCAAAAACACAAAATAATTTCATAAAAAAAACTGGGGCAAAAATGTTATCACTTGCCTTATTAGGAGCAATTATTGCGGCAATAACATCATACCTAACAAGTAGGTTATCAGCTAAATTTGGAAAAACACTAAGAGAAGAAGTAGTACAAAAAATAATGAAATTTGGAAACAAAGAATTCAAAGAAATATCACTAGCTTCCTTAATAACACGAAGTACAAACGATATTAATAGAGTACAAATGTTTATAACAATGCTATTAAGAATTATGATATTCGCACCAATAATGGGAATAGGAGCTCTATTAAAAGTTATAAACAATGAAATGAACTTTATAATTATATTAGCGGTTTCAATAATATTAGTATTAGTAGTTTTACTATTTATAATCGCAATGCCTAAATTTAAATTAGTACAAGAATTAATAGATAAAATAAACTTAGTATTTAGAGAAATACTAAATGGGTTACCAGTAATTAGATCTTTCAAGAACGAAAAAAATGAAGAAGAAAGATTTGATGAAGTAAATAAAAAACTTACAAAAGTAAATCTATTTGTAGATAGAATAATGATTTTAATGATGCCTACAATGACATTCCTAATGAATGCAATATGTATTTTAATAATATATGTTGGGGCTAAAAAGATAGATATGGGTACAATCCAAATCGGAACACTTATGGCATTCATACAATATACAATACAGATAATAATGTCATTCTTGCTTATATCAGTAATTTCAATAATGATACCAAGAGCATGGATATCAATCAAAAGAATTGCAGAAATATTTGATAAAGATATAGAAATAGAAGAACCAGAAGTAGTAAGCGATATTGGAAATAAGTTTAAAGGAACAGTAGAATTCAAAGAAGTTTACTTTAGATATCATGATGCAGACGAAGATATACTAGAAAACATTTCATTTAAAGCAACCCCTGGAACAACAACTGCGATAATAGGAGGAACAGGCTCTGGGAAATCGACATTAATAAACTTAATTCCAAGATTCTTTGACGTAACAGGTGGACAGATTTTAATTGATGGAATAGATGTGAAAAATTTAAGCCTATATGATATAAGAGAAAATATTGGATACGTACCACAAAAAGGGGTATTGTTTACTGGAACAATAGAAGAAAATATTTCGTTTGGAAAAGAAAAAATAAATAAAAAGCAATTAGAACTAGCAGCTCAAATTTCACAATCAGAAGAATTCATAAATGAAAAACCTAAAAAATACAAAGAAGAAATCTCACAAGGTGGAACCAATGTATCAGGAGGTCAAAAACAAAGACTTTCAATTGCTAGAGCAATATATAAGAATCCTAGTATTTATATATTTGATGACTCTTTCTCAGCACTAGATTTTAAAACAGATAAAAACTTAAGAAAAGAATTAAAGAAAGCTACAAAAGAAAGTACAGTAATAATAGTAGCTCAAAGAATAAGCACAGTATTAAATGCAGATCAAATAATAGTACTAGATGAAGGTAAAATTGTAGGAATAGGTAGTCATGAAGAATTAATGAGTACATGTGATATATATAAAGAAATAGCACTATCGCAAGTAACAGAGGAGGAACTAAATGAAAAATAGAGGACCAAAACTAGAAAAAGCGAAAGATTTTAAGGGTACAACTAAAAAACTCATAAAATATATGAGTGAATATAAGTTAAGCCTTATAATAATTTTTATATTTGCGATACTATCAACAGTTTTTACAATAATTGGACCTAAGATACTAGGAAATGCAATAACAGAATTATCAAATGGATTTATAGGAAAAATAACAAATACTGGTGGAATAAACTTTAATAAAATTGAAACAATGTTATTAGGATTATTAATACTTTATATAATAAGTGCAATTTTCACATATATTCAAGGATTTATAATGACTGGTATATCTCAAAAAACAACATATAAATTAAGAAAAGAAATATCAGAAAAAGTAAATAGACTACCAATGTCGTATTTTGATAAAAAGACAAATGGGGAAACATTATCACTAGTAACAAATGATGTAGATACATTAAGTCAAAATATGGACCAAAGTATAACACAATTACTAACAAATGCGATAACAGTAATTGGGATTCTATTCATGATGTTAAGTATTGATGGGGTAATGACATTAATTGCACTTGCCATAGTACCTGTATCAGTATTACTAATGGGAACAATAGTAGGTTTATCACAAAAACATTTTAAAAATCAACAAAAATATTTAGCAGATATCAATGGAACAATAGAAGAAATGTATTCTGGACATAATATAATAACATCATTCAATGCAACAGAACAAATGATGAAAAAGTTTGACAAAAAGAATGAAAACTTATATGAAGCAGCATGGAAAAGCGGTTTCCTATCAGGATTGATGCACCCAATAATGGCATTTATAGGAAACCTAGGATATGTATTAATATCCATAATAGGAGGATACTTCGCTATACAAGGAAGAATAACAATAGGAAATATCCAATCATTCATAACATATACTAAAAACTTCACACAACCAATTTCGCAAATTGCTCAGATTTCAAATATGCTACAAGGAATGATGGCAGCAGCAGAAAGAATATTTGAATTTCTAGAAGAACCAGAAGAAAAGAAAGAAAAGAAAGAAAAAGTAGATATTAATAAAATTAAAGGACAAGTAGAATTTAAAAATGTTAAATTCGGATACGATGAAAATATAATCATAAAGAACTTTAATGCAAAGATAAAAGCAGGACAAAAAATCGCAATTGTTGGACCAACAGGAGCAGGAAAAACAACTATTGTAAAACTATTAATGAGGTTCTATAAACTAAATGCAGGTGAAATACTTGTAGATGGAAAAAATATAAATGTAATAGACGATAACACATATAAAAATCTGTTTGGAATGGTATTACAAGATACATGGGTTTTTTCAGGAACAGTAATGGAAAACATTAGATATGGAAAACTAGACGCAACAGACGAAGAAGTAAAAAAAGCAGCAATTAGTGCTCACGCTCATCACTTTATAAAAACCTTACCAGATGGATATAACATGGAACTCAATGAAGATACAAATAATATTTCAGGAGGGCAAAAACAACTCTTAACGATAGCGAGAGCAATTCTTTCCAATCCTAAAATATTAATACTCGATGAAGCAACAAGTAGTGTTGATACAAGAACAGAAGTATTAATTCAAAAAGCAATGGATGAATTAATGAAAGGTAGAACATCATTTATAATCGCACATAGACTTTCAACAATCAAAAATGCAGACTTGATACTTGTCATGAAAGACGGAGATATAATAGAAACAGGAAATCACGAAGAATTAATGAAAAAGAATGGTTTCTATACAAATCTATATAACTCACAATTTGAAGAATAATTGCAGGAAAACTGTGATTATTTTTTTTTATGTGATATAATTAAATAAATAGTATAGGTCGAAGGAGTGAACGTATGGAAGTAACAAAAAAAACAATAATTGATAATATTGAAGATAGAAGTAGTGAAAATTTAAAAATAACTGCTTTTGAAAGTTTAGGCGGATCATCAATAGACTATAAAACATTTTTTGAAATGGTCAATGTATATGCTAAAGGATTTTTAGAAATAGGTATACAAAACGGAGATATGGTTAGTATCTGCTCCGCAGGAACACTAGATACAATGCTAAATTTTGCTGCTCTAAATAGAATAGGTGCAACAGCACAGTTTGTAAATCCAAACTACTTAAAAGTAAATGGAAAAAAATACATAGATGACACTAATACAAAACTACTAATATGTATGGATAGGTTTTATCCATTAGTAAAACAGGAATTAGAAAAAACAAATATAAAAAAAATACTATTATCATCTATGTCTGAATACTCATCATTTTTATATAAAATTATAATATCAAGAAAAAAAGTAAAAAAAGAAGACAGAATTCCTAAAGTAGAATATATTGAACTACCTGATTTTATAAGAAAAGGAGAAAACTCAAACATAAAGATAAAACGAATACCATATGAAAAAGAAAAACCAGCAGTAATAGCGTATACAAGTGGAACAACAGGAGATCCAAAAGGAATAGTACATACAAACGATAGTATAAATAATATGATATCAATATATGCAATGACAGGTGGATTTGGACCCGGAAGAGGAGATAGAAATCTAGTACTAATACCACCAATGTATCTCACAAGCTTTGTACACTCTCTATTTGGGACAATGATACTAGGACCTACAAATATACTTCAACCAATATATGACGCATCAACTTTAGGAAGAGATTTGAAAAAATATGAACCAAAAACAGTAATAGCGTCAAAAGCACACTATATTAACCTAAAAAATAGTAATTTAAAAAAAGACTCACTATCATTTTTACAATACCCTTACTGTGGAGGAGAAGCATTTTCAAAGGCAACCATAACAAAAATAAACAAAATTCTAGAATACTATGGAATACCACCAGTAATACTAGGATATGGACAATCTGAACTTGGAACAATGGCGATGTTTAATAGTGATGTACCATCAAGAACAAATGAATCAGGTATACTAATTCCAGAAGTAGAAGCAAAAATATTAGATTTAAAAACAAAAGAACCAGTAAAAAGAGGAGAAAGAGGAGAATTATACATAAAAACACCTGCTATGATGAAAGAATACTTGAATAATAAAGAAGCGACATCTAAATTCATTGTTATTGATAATGAAGGAAACAAATGGGGAAAAACCGGAGATATAGCAGCAATAATAGGAGAACACGAAGGAAAAGATATATATGAAGTATTCGGAAGAAAAACAGACTCATTCATAAGCAAAGAAGGAAAAATAATATATCTATTCGACATAGAAAATAAAGTAGAAGAAATAAAATTTGTTAAAGAAGCAGAAATAATTTCACTAAATATAAATGACGAAAATGTTCCAATAGCACATGTAATATTAGATGAAAAAATGAACATAGATGAAAAATCAGCAGTTATATATATAAACGAAAAATTAAAAGAAAGTTTTTCTGATTCAAACTATATCCCTTATGCATATAAGATAAGAAAAAAATTTGCAACTAGTCCGATAAGTGGAAAAAGAGATTATAAAATACTCGAATCGGAATTAGATAATTTTTATAAAGTTAATGAAAATAACGAATTAGAAATAGTAGATTTAAAAGCAAAAACAAAGGTAAAAAAAATATAATGGAGGCAAGTTTATGTTTTATATAGGATTTCCAATACTATCACTTATTTATATTATAATATTATTAACAATTTATTTTTCAAAAAAAAGAATTGATTTATTTGAAAACAAAGTGGTTTCTACACTTATGATAATAAATGCAATAGGATTAATACTAGAAATATTATGCCATATTGTTTTAGTATTTTTAAAAATACAAGACACACCACTTGGAATAATTATCTTAAAATCATATGTATACTATATGTATGTATTTGACTGGGTACTAACAGGATATATCTGCATGCTAACAAATAAAAAACATGATAGAGAAAACAATGATAAAAAGAATTATTTTCATAAAAGTTTAGTTGTATTTTCACCAATCATAATAATAGGATTCTTTATAACATTTTTTACAAAAATTGAGTACTATAATGTTCCACCTAAATACTATACATATGGAACAAGTATAAACTTCTTAATTTACACAACATGCGTTATAGCACCATTTTGGATTTATAGATGTATGAAAGCATCAGCAACGAAGAAATCGAGAGAATCTAATACAAGAGAATACAATATAAGAATAGGTACAATACTACTTGGAATTGTATTTGTTGGATCCACAGCAGCATTTGTACAACTAGTAGATAGAAGTATGCTTATAATAACATCAGCTCATACAATAATGTTGGTATTAATGTACTTTACAATAGAAAATCCAGATTTACAAATGGTAGAAGAATTAAGCATCAATAAAAAATTAACAGAACAAAACTATGAAGAAAAAACAAATTTCCTATTCAAAATATCACAAGAATTAAAAAAGCCACTACGAGATATTGCAAAACTAAGTAATGATATCTATGAAACATCAAATGGGAAAATCAAAGAACAAGCACAACAAATAAACATGAACTCTAAACAGTTATACTCTTATGTAAATAACGCCATTGATATTTCAAATATGGATATAAAAAACTTAAAAATAGTAGAAGGAAAATACAATACAAAAAATTTCTTTGAAGAAATAAGATTAAGAATAAAAGCAGAAATAAAAAATCAAAATAAAGATTTGGAACTAAGATATAATATATCCAAAAATATTCCAGAATACTTATCAGGAGATAATACAAAATTAAAACAAGTTATAATTTCTGTCGCAACTGACTCAATAAAACATACAGATCAAGGGTTCATAGAATTAAATGTTGATTCAATAGTAAGGTATGGAATATGTAGATTATTAATAGAAATATCAGATTCAGGCAAAGGAATAGAATTAGAAAAAATCAATAAAATACTAAATGTTTCAACAGAAATAACACCAGAAGAAATAGAAAAAATAGATAAATTAAATATATCATTACCTTTATCACATAAAATAATAAAATCTATAAATGGAAGTTTCATGATAAAAAGTGAACTTAATAGTGGAACAAACTTCTTAATCGCAATAGATCAAAAAATAGAAAATAAACAAAAAACAAAAAAACAATCATTAGAACACTATTCAAAAAAAATGATAAATGAAAAAAAGATAATTATACTAACAAATAATGTAGAGATAATCAAAGAAACAAAAAAAGTACTAGAAAACATAAACGTTATTTCAACGTTATTTCCAAAAGAATGTATAGAAAAAATTAAAAAAGAAAACTTCAAATGTATAATAATTGATGAAGATTTAAATGAAGAAAGTGGAATAAATGTAATAAAAGAAATAAAAAAAATACATAAAAATCTTCCTTCTTTAGCGCTTATAAATAAAAAAAATACATTCTTAGAAAAACACTATATAGAAGATGGATTTGATGATTTTTTGATAAAAGAAGACTATATAAAAGAAATAAATAAAATAAAAAAATATCTATAGTACTGATTGCTTCAGTACTTTTTCTGGAGGAGAAACTATGAAAAAAATAGGACTAATACTAACCTTATTATTATTAACAGGATGCCTTGGTGAAACAGGGAAAGGATATATAACAAAACAATGTAATAAAACAGAAAACATAAATGGAATGAAAAAAGAAACAAAAATTAAGATAAAATCTAAACAAGGAACCGTTGAAGAAATTATAATAAAAGAAACATATGATGAAAATATGGATTTAGAAAGTATAAAAGATAGTAAAAAATCAGAACAAAATTCATATAAAAATATTAAAATAGAATTCGATAAAAATGTATTCACATATATACTAGATATAGAAAAATTAAATGAAGATGAAAAAGGAAAATATAATATAAAAGATGAACAACACAAACAAATAAAACAATATGAACAAGATGGATATACCTGCAAATAGTAGAAAAATTAAAAAAAATATGGTAAAATAATCCACGCAAAGAAAGGGATAAAATATGAAACAAAAAAAATACAACATATTATCATTTATAATACCAGTAATAATAATGATATTATTGTATATGTCAGTAGGAGTAATAGGCGGTAATAAAAATATATTAACAGTAGATTTAGCAAATCAATATGTAGAATTCTTTGGAGCACTAAAAGATGTATTAAGTGGAGTAACAAGTCCATTCTATACATTTAGTAAAACATTAGGAGGAAACTTTTTTGGAATAATGACTTACTATCTATTGAGTCCATTAAATGTAATTCTAGTGCTATTTAATAAGATAGATATACCAAAATTTATATTAATAATAAACGTAATAAAAATAGGACTTACAGGATTAACAAGTTATATTTATTTCAATAAGAAATTTAAAGAATCAAAACTATCACTATTATTCAGTATCACATATTCATTAATGGCCTATAACATCGCATATAGCCAGAATATAATGTGGTTAGATGGGGTAATAATGTTACCAATTATATTCTTAGGAATAGACAAATTATTAGAGCAAAAACCATTATTATTCTACACATCACTAACACTATCAATAATATTTAATTATTACATAGGTTATATGTCATGTATTGCATCATTACTATATTACATATATGAACTATATATAAAAGAACAAAAAATAGAAATAAAAAAAATCATATACTGTATAAAATATATCTTAATATCAGTATTAACAGCAGGAGTAGTATTAATTCCATCAATATTCTCGCTTATGCAAGGAAAGGCTAACGGATTATTAGGAGACTTTGTACCAAATCAAAGATTCGCAATACTAGATTTAATAACAAGATTCTATATTGGAACATTTAAAAATAGTGATATATTAGGAACACTACCAAACTTATATATATCACAAATAATGATAGTATTAGTAATATATTATTTCTTCAATAAAAATATAAAAGAAAAAGAAAAATATGCATCATTAATACTAATAGGACTATTCGCTTTAGGATTCGTATTTTCACCAATAAATACAATTTGGCATACACTTAAAAATCCAGTAGGATTTCCATTTAGATATTCATTTATGTTTGATATGATACTTTTAATAATCGCATATAAGAGTATATTAAATATAAAAGAAATAGATAAAAAATTTATAAAAAATTTTATATTTTATTCAATTTTAATAAGCCTAGTATTAGATAAATTATTATATACAAAAACAATGTATTATAAAATATTAGGAACATCAATATTACAAATATTTTACTTAATATATCTATCAAAAAATAAAAAGCAAGTAAAAAATTATATAATGATTTTACTAACACTAGAAATGTTTTTAAATGGATTTACAACAGTATATAATATAAAATATCAGAATAAAGAAAAATATAACAAATTCATGAATGAAACAGGAAATATAATAGATAATATTAAAGATAAAGATAATAGCTTCTATAGATTAGAAAAAGATTATTCATACTCATCAAATGATGAACTATTATTAAACTATAATGGTATATCACACTTTAGTAGTGTATACGAAGGAAAAACAAACGAACTATTAGGAAAATACTTAGGAATATTTAATAGATTCTATGTAACAAATTATTATGGATCAACGCTAGTAACAAATTCACTATTTGATATAAAATACTTATTATCTAAAAATGAATTAGAATACTATAAAAAAATAGATAAAAAAAATAAAATAAATATTTATGAAAATCAATATAATCTTCCACTTGGATTTATGGTTAATGAAGACTTAGAAAAATTAGAACTAAAAAAATATAAACCATTTGAGAATCAAAATAATATATTAAAAACAATGAATAAAAATATAGAAGATGTCTTCTACAAGAATAATTATCAAATAGAATTTATTAATTTAAAACAAGACGAAACAAAAGAAAAAACAACATATAAAAAGATAAATAATGAACAACCGGCTTCAATTAAAATAAAACTAACAGCTGAAAATGAAGGAATCTTATATGGATATATGTCATGCGAAAAATTTAAAAAAGTAGATGTATTACTTAATGGCAAAAGTATTATAGATATCACAGACGAAAACGGATATGAAGCAAATATTCTAGAATTAGGAAGACATAATATAAATGACCAGATAGAATTAGAATTCTTATTACTAGAAGATAACATTCAACCAAAAGAAATAATGTTTTATACATTAAACTTAGAAAAATTCGAAAACGCAATTAATCTACTGAATAAAGAAAAATTGGAAATAGTAGAGTACAACAAAGATTACATTAAAACAACAGTAACAGTAGAAGAAAATAACATGTTATATACATCAATTCCATATGATAAAGGATTTGAAATAATTGTAGATGGAAAAAAACAAGAACCTATAAAAGCATTTGATACACTAATATCATTAAAACTTGATAAAGGAAAACATACAATTGAATTTAAATATCAACCAAGAGGATTAAAAGAAGGAACAATAATTAGCTTAATCGGAATAATATTATTTATAATCACAAAGAAAAGAGAACACTAGTTCTCTTTTTCTATATAACAATCTTCAATAATCTTAACATCATATTTAGATAATGTATTAATAAATTCAAAATCAGACTTAAATAAATAAGTTACATAATCATTATACTCTTTATTAATAATATTACAATCACTAAGCAACTTGTCTATATTCTTTGTATCATCATAATTAAAACTAATACTACATAATTTTCCAGGAATAAGTTCAATAATATTCGCTAAATCCAAAATTTTACTAGAACTATTAGAATAAGCACGAACAAGTCCTCCAACACCTAATTTAATACCGCCAAAATATCTAACAACACAACATAAAATATGATTTAAATTCTTATTCTCTAAAACATTTAATATAGGCATACCAGCAGTACCGCCAGGCTCACCATCATCACTAAATCTTTTGATGTTATCCAAAATATATGCATAACAAATATGAGTAGAATCTTTATACCTTAAACTAAGATCATCAATATACTTACTAATATCATTCAAAGAATCAACCCTATATAAAAAAGTAATAAATCTAGACTTATTAATTACAATTTCATTAGAAATATTACTACTTATTGATAACATATTAAGATACCTTTACTTTCTTAATATTATTTTTTATACTTCCAGCAGGAAATTCATAAATGTTGTAAACACCTTTCTTAGGTAAAATAACTCTATTAGGCTTAACATCTTTAAAGATATATAAAACATTATCATCCTTGTCAGTCATAACAACATCAATATGGGCATACATAAAAAAAGTATGAATGCTGTTGCACTTACTGAATCTCATACAATAATCAAAATCTTTAGTAAACATTAACCCTTTAAACCTTGAATAAAAATCAGTGCAATCTATTAAATTAAATTTTTTTCTGCCAACTAAAACATTCATAAAATCACCAAACATACTATAACACAAAAATCACTAATTGACAAATAAAAATAAATTTAGTATACTTATACTAAGTAAACTACAGAATAGAGGGATTTATATGAAACTAAACAGTAAAGGGCAAGCACTAGTAGAATATTTATTAATAATTGCAGTAATAAGTGTGATTGCAGTTAGTGTTGTAAAAATATTAGGTGGTTATCTACAAGACTCTATTACAAAATCATCATGTAATTTAGTTGATAAAATATATGTAGAAGGAAATAAACCTGGAGAAGGTACATGTCAATAATCCGAAAATGGATTATTTTTTTTGACATTTATACTACAATTTGATATAATTTAATATATGATAGGATAGTGATAATATGAAGAAAAATAGTGGTCAAGCTTTAGTAGAATTTGTAATCATATTACCAATTATCCTAGTTATATTATTATATATTATAGAATTTGGAAAAATAACATTAAAAAAATCCGAATTAGAATCAAACATGGAATTAATTACAGAATTATATAAAGATAAAAAAACAGATGAACTTAATAACTTTGTAAATTCAAATAACATAATAATTTCATATTCAAAAAATAATGATTTAACAACAATAACAATCAAAAAAAATATCAAAACGAATATGCCACTAATAAATAAAATTCTAGGTAATAATATAGAAACAAGAAGGACTATATATGAACAATAAGGGTCAAGTATTAGTACTATTTGTAATAATATTACCAATTGTATTACTCCTATTAATGATGACAATAGAAGTAGGAGATATATACCTAGATAAATCAAAAACAAAAAACATAATAAAAGACATAATAAGAGAAAACTTAAAAGAAACACCAAATACAGAAAAAATAAACACTTTAATAGATAATAATATAAATGATATAAAAGAAAAAACTGTATTTACAAGCGAAAATGAAATAAGAATAAATATAATACAAAATAAAAAACTTTTTGGAAGAAACTTAAAAATAGAATATAAAATTAAAGGACTAAAAGAAAATGAAAATATAATTATAAGTGAGGGATAAATATGGCAATACCTAAAGCAAAAATAATAACAATCGCATCAGTAAAAGGTGGAACAGGAAAAACAACAACTGCACTAAATCTTGCTGGTACATATAGTCTAAAGAAACAGAAAACATTAATACTAGACTTTGATCTATATAGTGGTGGTATTGCTTTATCACTTGATGTCGACGTAAAAACAGATTTATATAAACTAGCATATGATATGAGTGTTAATGAATATAAAAATATAAATGACTACATACTAAACTACAATGAATATATTGATATTATTCCTTCCCCAAAAGATCCAAGATATGCAAGTAAAATAGAAAAAAAATATATAAGTACAATACTTAAAAAAGTAACAACAAAATACGAAGTAATAATAATAGATACAAACCACTTCTTAGATGCAACAAATCTAATACTATTTGATAAAAGTGATACAATTGTATACGTAGTAAATAATAGCCCATTAGATATGAAAAATTTAAAATCGATGCTTGCGATACATAAAGACATGGAAAAAGAAAACTATGTAGTTGTATTAAATCAATCAAATACAAAATTAAATGAAGTGTTTAGTAATTATGATATAAAAAATATAATTAAAAATAATATTGATTATACAATTCCAAGAACATTCTATAATAAAAATATAAACAAATTTGTAATTAAAGGGAACATAATGATACTTGATAAAAATGTAAGATTACTTAACAAAAATACAGTAAAAATATTCAATCAAATTGCAACCGACTTATTAGAAAGGTGATAATATGGCCAAAAAAAAATTCACAGAAGAATTTGGATTAAATATAGAACCAGAAGTGGAAGAACTAACAGACTATGAAACATTTCCAAACAAAATACTATTAGATGAATTAAGAAATAAAATAATCCAAAATTTAATAGATAATGATATTGGTGAATTCCAAAATATGAACGACTTCATAAAACACGAAATAGAGTCAACTATAGAAGGATATGATTTAACAAACGTAGAAATAAGCTATCTACACAATTTAATAGATAATGAAATAAATGGATATGGACCAATAACTGAACTATTGGATGACAAAAATATAACAGAAATAATGGTTAATGGTACAAATGAAATATATGTTGAAATAGATGGAAAAGTAATAAAAGATGAAAGCGTTTCATTTATAAATGATGACCATATATTAAGAACAATAGGAAGAATTATACAACCATTAGGAAGAACAATTGATATATCAAATCCGATGGTAGACGCAAGACTAGAAGATGGTTCAAGATTAAACGCAATAATCCCACCATTATCATTAAACGGTCCAGTTCTAACAATAAGAAAGTTCAAAGAAGAATTAGCAAACATAGATGACTTTCTAAGAACAGGAACATTAACACCATATATGGCAAGATTTCTAGAAGCAAGTATAAAAGCAAAACTAAACATAATAATATGTGGAGGAACAGGTTCAGGAAAGACAACACTATTAAACGTTTTATCATCATTCATATCAGATGATGAAAGAATAATAACAATAGAAGATGCAGCAGAATTAAAATTAAAACAAAACCATGTTATTTCACTAGAAACAAGATTAACTAACTATGAAGGAACTGGAGAAATAACAATAAGAGACTTAGTTAGAAACTCACTACGTATGAGGCCAGATAGAATAATCGTAGGAGAAGTAAGAGGAAAAGAATCATTCGACATGTTGCAAGCAATGAATACAGGACATAATGGATCATTAACAACAATGCACGCAAATGGACCAATAGATGCATTAAATAGACTAGAAACAATGATACTTATGGCGGGAATGGAAATTCCAATAACAGCTATAAGAGAATACATCGAAAACGCAATAGATATCGTAATTCAAACATCAAGACTAGCAGATGGTAGAAGAAAAATTACAAGCATCTGTGAAGTAGTTGGATTCGAAAAAGATAATATAAAATTAAAAGAAATATTTGGATTCAAGCAAAAAGGATTGACAGAAAAAGGAGAAGTAATTGGTGAATTTATAAAACACAATTACAAACCACAAGTTTATAGTAAATTAAAATCAAGAGGAATAGACAGTTTAAAAGATATATTTGAGTAAGGAGTGATTAAAATGGATTACATTGGATTTAATATAACAGAACAATTGGAACCAACAAACAAAGATATTAATATATCATTTAATCCAGATACAAATTACTCATCATATAAAATAACAATCATAAAAGATAATGAAATATATAAAGAAATAACAATGATAAATAATATTCCAACATCATTTACACTTTCAGAAACAGGAATTTATAAAATTAATACATTATATTATGATACATTTATGAATGAAACAATTATAGAAGGTGGAACATATATAATTGATAAAGAAGCCCCTATAATAAAAGTTAATAAAAACTATTATGAAATACACCTTGGTAAAAAAATCAATATAATGGAAAATGTTATCGCAACAGATAATATTGATAAAAATATCACAAGCAGTATAAAAACAAATAAGGATGAATTAAATTTTAACACAAAAGGAACAAAAAAACTAATATATACCGTATCAGACAAAGCAGGTAATACTACTGAAAAAGAAGTATTAATAAATATAACCAATTCCGCAACAAGTATGTATATACTACAAATTATATTTATGACAATACTGGCGTTTATCGCACTAGGAATATTAGTATATAATAAGAGTATAAGACTAGAAAAAAGAATAAGTAAATTTAGTATAAATCCATTAAAAGATGAAACAACATCATTATTTGATAATGTTATACAAAAAATTTCAAAACTAAATGGAGAACTAAATAAAATATTATATAAATCAGAATTTATAAAAAAATATAGTAAGAAATACACAAAATATATAAGAACAAATAATCAAATTAATAAAACAAGTATGGATTTTATATCGACAAAAGTACTTTGTTCAATATTAAGCGTAATAATCGCAATATTCGCAAAAACAATCAAATTTAAAATATTTAATATTTATGATATATATATACCACTTGTATTTGGATTTTTCCTACCAGACTTCATATATTACTATAAATATAAAACGTATAGAAAAAAACTTGAAAACGATTTACTACAAGCAATAATAATAATGAATAATGCATTTAAATCGGGAAGAAGTATAACACAAGCAATAACGCTAGTATCAAATGAATTAGAAGGACCAATGGCAGAAGAATTTAAAAAAATGAACTTAGAACTATCATTTGGATTAGGAATGGATGTAGTATTTAATAGACTATATGAAAGAATAAGAATAGAAGAAATCGCATACTTAACTGCTTCATTAACAATACTAAATCAAACAGGTGGCAATATAGTAGAAGTATTTAATTCAATAGAAAAATCATTATTCAATAAGAAAAAATTAAGATTAGAATTAAAAAGTTTAACAAGTGGATCAAGGATGATAGTTAATGTACTTATGATAGTTCCAATCGCATTCATACTACTAATTTGGGTAATTAATCCAATATATTTCCAACCATTATTAACAAGCAAATTAGGAATAATATTAATAGGAGTAGTATTCACATATTATATTCTATATATCATAGTAATTAGAAAATTATTGAAGGTGAAAATATGAAAAATAAAAATATAATTACAAAAATATATAGAGAAAGTGAAGTAAAAAGGATAAATAGTAAAATTACTATGTTAAATAATTATCCACTTAATGAAATAAGCTTTTTAAATATAAGATTAATATCATCATTAATGATATTTCTAATAACACTTATAATATTTAAAACAGGATATATATTATCACCAGCAATCGCAATAACATACTATTACTTATTTGAATATTTATTCATAGATATACCAATACAGAATAGAACAAAATTACTAGATAGAGAAGCATTAACATTTTTTGAAATACTAACACTAACACTTGAATCAGGAAGAGACTTAGAAAAGGCACTAGAAATAACTGTATTAAATGTTAATTCAGAACTATCAAGTGAATTTAAAAAAACATTATTTGAAGTAAAATTTGGGAAAACACTATTAGAAGCATTAAATGATACAAAAAAAAGAATTCCATCAGAAACTATAAATAATATTATTTTAAATATAACTCAAACAAATATATTTGGAAATAAAATAATAGATACAATGTATTCTCAAATAGAATTTTTAAGAGATAAGCAGGTATTATCAGTAAGGGAACAAATAAATAAATTACCAAATAAAATATCAATAATATCAGTTTTATTTATAGTTCCAATAATTCTTTTAATAGTACTTGGACCATTCTTAATATCATTTATAAATGGATAAATGCAACACTAGTTGCATTTTTTTATGTAATTTCATTTTTACTCCCTAATTGTTTCAAACTTTTAGATGGAGTAGGCAAATCCTCAGGCATAGTACCACCTTGACTTTTTATAAAATTTCTTATATCTTTACCCATATTATAATGAGTATTTTTTGCATCAAACTCTGTTTTAATATTATCATTCTTTAACTTTTGATTAGTTTGAGAAATTCTAAACAGATTTGCACTCAATTCATCACTACCCATATTATCTAAAATGTCTTCTCTATATCTTAAACCCTTTCTTTTCGCAATATCATCAGCGGTTTCACCATTATATAAACCTCTATAACCGGCATTATGAAATTCAGCAAGATTTTTAACACCACAATTTAAGGCAGTTCTGTTAAGACTATAATTCCCATTACTTACTTGTTTCCTTACGTATATTCTCTTTTCATCTTCCGACAAATCCTTATATTCTAATTCTGTCAATTCCATTTTTCTAGTTTGAACGGCAAAATAAGTTTGTCCTAAAGCAACTACTTCCTTCCGTGAATCAGAATTCTGAACAATCAAGTAACATGCATAACGAGATAACTTATAATCTTTTATTTGTCTATAAGAATCACCAGTCTTAACCATTTTGCCAACCTCGGCAAAATGGTCCTGAAAATTATTTTGACTTAATCGACATGATTCTATTGCCTTATTAATTACATCATTAAATCTTCGCCACTGAGAATATTCTAAAACCTTCATCAATTCCCTCGCATACCAAAATTCAACCCCATTTTCACCAATATGTTTAATGTCTTCAAATATACTTTCTGTATAACTCTTTACTTCATTCATATTATAACCTCACTTTCTATACACAATAATCTCAACACAGAATTAAAATTGAAATAATGTTTTTAATTAATTTAATATAAATTTATATGTTTCAAAACACCTCCTATAAATATCATACGTCATAACTTTAAAGATTCCTTAATATTCTAGAAAAAATAAAAAGATAATTGATAAAACTCATCAACTATGATAAAATTTATATAGAAAGTAGGTAATATATATGAAAGGTAAAAATGGATTTACACTAGTAGAACTTTTAGCAGTTATAGTAATACTAGGCTTATTAATGGTAATAATTGCGCCTAAAATAACAAACACACTAAACGAATCAGAAAAAAAGACAAATATGGCAAGTGCACAAAATTTAGTTAAAGCAGCAGAATATAAAATCGCAAATAATGAAGTAAAAGGAATAAAAGAAAATACAATTATCGATTATTCAAACAATACAAATACCAACTATTTAGATTATTCAGGAGCAAAACCAGAAATTGGAAAAGTTCAAATAAGATTCAATGGTGCAATCGCAATGTCAGTAAAATTTGGAGACTACTGCTATACAAAAGGATTTGATTCAGAAGAAATAATAACAACATCATATAATAATCAAACATGTGGAAATAATGCGGACGTATTCATGAACTATGAAATACCACAAATAACACAAAGTGGCGACGGATTATATGAATCAACCACAGAATTCGGCAGATTAATATATAGAGGCTCAAATCCAAATAACTACATAACATTAAAAGAAAATAATGTAGATACCACGTATAGAATAGTATCATATGAAACAGATGGAACAATAAAAGTTATAAGAGATGAACCAATTGGTGAAATGGCATGGGACAGTTCAACAACAAATGCCAGAAATAATGCCAATAATACATATTGTAATTACTCTGGAACTTACAATGGATGTAGTGTATGGGGAAATACGAATAATATGTATTATAATGGAAATAAAATAGAAACAACATTCAAATATAAATACTATGAAACTGCAACTTCAAATACATTACAGGATTCACCAAACACAGGAACAGTAAAACAAGATTCAACATTGAATACATATTTGAATGACACATGGATTAATACATTAAGTTTTAAAAATGATATTGAATTACATAGTTTTTATACCGGAGGAGTATATTATTTTAAAGCATATAGAGAAGGAGACAAAGGCATAGAAAAAGAGAAAAAAGAAGAAAGCTTGTACACATGGAATGGTAAAATAGGACTACTAAATATTTCAGAATATGTAGAATCTTCAATTAATGAATCATGCACAAGTGTATATTCAAGTTATGCATACAATCCTATTCTATTAGATTCTACAGAAACATATACGATTGTTAATCCAGGCGAATGGCCTTGTTCAATAAATAATTGGCTATATAATTCAAATTATACGCAATGGACTTTATCTTCATATCCTGTAGTTAACTATGGAGTATGGTGTATGTGGGTAAATGGGATGTTTAGTAATGAACTTCCATCTAACCCTCAAAGTGTTCGCCCTGCCTTCTATCTTAAATCAACAACAAAACTTAGCGGAACAGGAACAAGTTCAAATCCATACTATATAATAGAAAGTTAATTAAATATATAATATGAAAGGTAGAAAAAATCTACCTTTTTTGATACAATAAAGAAGTGGGTGATAATATGGATAATGAAACATTAAATAGGATAAAAGAAAAATTAAGTTTAGTACCTAATAAACCAGGGTGCTATCAAATGAAGAATAAAGACGGAATAATAATATATGTAGGAAAAGCAAAAAAATTAAAGAATAGACTAAGTTCATACTTTAGAGGAACACATTATGGTAAAACAGCTAAACTAGTTAGTGAAATAAAAGACTTTGAATATATAATAGTAGGAACAGAAACAGAGTCCCTTATAATGGAAATAAACTTAATAAAACAATATGACCCAAAATACAATATATTATTAAGAGATGATAAAAGTTATCCATATATAGAACTAACTAATGATGATATACCTAAATTATCAATAGTAAGAAACTTAAATAGAAAGAAAAATAAAGAACACTTATATGGTCCATATCCAAATGTAACAGCTGCGCGTACAACAGTAAACTTATTAAATAGAATATATCCATTAAGAAAATGTAAAACATTTAATAAAAAACCATGCTTATACTATCATATAGGAGAATGTCTAGGATATTGTACTCACAATGTTCCAAAAGAAAAGATAGATAATATGAAAAAAGACATAATAAGATTCTTAAATGGAGATCATACATTAATAACAAAAAAGATTGAAGAAGATATAATTAAAGAATCAGAAAAACTAAATTTTGAATCAGCTAAAGAATTAAAAGAATTATTAGACTACATAAATATAACACTATCTAAACAAAAAGTAGAAATAAGCGATATGCATTCAATAGATGTATTTGGTTATTACATAGAAAAAGATTATTTAAGTATACAAGTATTCTTTATTAGAGGTGGAAAAATAGTAGAAAGACACTCAAAAATAATGCCTATAATAGATGAACTAGAAAGTGTTCTAACAAGATATATAGCGGAATTCTACAGTAAAGATATATTAACTCCATATGAAATATTATTGCCAGATGGAATTGATATAGAACCTTTACAAAATATAATAGACTCAAACATTAAAATACCACAAAAAGGTACAAGAAAATCATTAGTAGAAATGGCAAATAATAACGCTAAAAACGCACTACATGAAAAATTTGAATTAATAAAAAGAGATGAAAAGAAAACAATAGAAGCAAATGAAGAGTTGAAAAATATATTAAATCTAGAAAAACTAGATAGAATAGAACTATTTGATAATGCCCACTTATTTGGAACATTCAATGTATCAGGAATGGTAGTATTTAAAAATGGAGTACCATCTAAAAATGACTATAGAAAATTTAAAATAACACAAGATAAAAATGATGACTATGGAACTATGAGAGAAGTATTATATAGGAGATATTTTAGAGTATTAAAAGATAATCTAGAAAGACCAGACTTAATAATAGTAGATGGTGGTATAGGACAAATTAATGTTGCTTTAGAAATAATAGATTCATTAAATATGAATATACCTATAGTAGGTTTAAAGAAAAACGATAAACATAGAACAGAAGCATTAATAAAAACAAAACCTATTGAAGAAATAAAAATAGATATAAAAAGTAATCTATTCCACTACTTAGAAAGAATGCAAGAAGAAGTACATAACTATACAATAAACTATCATAGAGAACTAAGAAGTAAAGGTTCATTAGAAAGTATTCTTAATAATGTAGAAGGAATAGGAACAAAAAGAAAAGAAGAATTATTAAAAAAATACAAAACAATAACAAAATTAAAACAACTATCTATAGATGAATTAGAAAGTATTCTACCTAAAAATACAGCTAAGAATTTAAAAGAATTTTTAGACTCTTATCAAATAGACAAATAAATAAAATTGATATATAATAAAAACAAGGAAGTGAGACAATGAAAAAATTACTAACAGGACTACAACCAAGTGGAGAATTAACACTAGGAAGCTTAATAGGAGGAATAAGTGGAAGTATAAAAAATCAAGATCTATTTGATTCATATATATTTGTTCCGGATATGCATGCTATAACAGTGGAACAAGATCCAAAATTATTAAAAGAAAGAATAAGAAAAAATGTTGCTTTATATATAGCTGCAGGACTAGACCCTAAAAAAAATACATTCTACATTCAATCAGAGAATTTATATCACGCAAATCTTTCATGGATATTAGAATGTACTACATATATGGGTGAAGCATCGAGAATGACACAATTCAAAGAAAAATCAAGAAATAAAGAAAACGTTTCAGTAGGACTATTCACATATCCAATACTAATGGCATCAGATATATTACTATACGACGCAGATGTAGTACCTACAGGAATAGATCAAAAACAACATGTAGAATTAGCTAGAAACTTAGCAGAAAGATTCAATAAAAAATATGGGGATACATTTAAAATTCCAGAACCTATGATTCCAGAAATAGGAGCTAAAATAAAAGATTTACAAGACCCAACAAAAAAAATGAGTAAATCATCAACAAATCAAAAAGGAATAATATACTTATTAGATGATGAAGAAACAATAAGAAAAAAAATAATGTCAGCAGTAACAGATTCAGAAGGAAAAGTATATTATGATGAGGAAAACAAACCAGGAATATCAAATCTGTTAACAATATATTCATACTTTAAAAATATAAATATAAAAGAAGCAGAAGAATACTTTAAAGACTATAACTATGGAAATCTAAAAAAAGAAGTAGCGGACATAGTAGTAGAAAACCTAAAAAATATTCAAAACAAATATAAAGAAATTATTAATTCAAAAGAATTAGATGAAATACTAGATAATGGAAAAAATAAAATGAACGAATATGCAAAGACAAAATACGAAGATATAAGAAAAAAAGTAGGACTAGGTAGATAATATGGCAAGATATTGTTCAGACTGCGCAAATTTCAATACAAAAGATCAAAAAGCACCAGGATACTGTAAATGTAAAAAAATAAAAAAATACGTATTTGGTAATATGCCAGAATGCAAGAATTTTTCAAAAGCATACTCAAGAGGATGGTATGAAAAAGAAAAATTATATGATGATGGAAAAGCATCATCAAACAAATGGTCAGGAAAAGAAACAAGTATTGCAGTACCAATAGTATTAATAATTTTACTATTAATTTTAAAATTATTACACTTGGCATAAAACATCAATTAAAAATTGGTGTTTTTTTATTAAAAAAAATAAAAAAATGTTTTAAAAAATACTTTTTATGATATAATATTATTGGCTTTTTTGAAAAAACACGTATGCGGATTTCTATGCCTAGTGCCAAATTGGTGGTGTAGAATTAGAAACATGCGGAAGAAGTAACAAAAGGAGGAATGAAATATGACAGTAGTGTCAATGAATTATTTATTAGAAGCTGGAGTTCATTTCGGTCATCAAACTAAGAGATGGAATCCAAAGATGAAAGAATATATCTTTACTTCACGTGATGATATATATATTATTGATTTACAAAAAACAGCCAAAATGATTGAGGAAGCTTATGCAGAATTAAAGAAAATTGCAGCTAACGGTGGAAAAGTACTTTTCGTAGGTACTAGAAAACAAGCTCAAGAAGCTATTAAGGATGAAGCATTAAGAAGTGATTCTTACTATGTAAATGAAAGATGGTTAGGAGGGACTTTAACAAACTTCAGAACTATTAGAAAAAGAGTTAAGAGATTAGAAGATATCGAAAAAATGGAAAAAGATGGAACATTTGACGTATTACCTAAAAAAGAAGTTATTAAACTTAAAAAGGAATATGAAAAATTAAATAAAGTATTATGTGGAATTAGAAATATGTACAAATTACCACAAGCTTTATATATTGTAGATCCATCAAAAGAAGAAATTGCTATTAAAGAAGCAAGAATCTTAGGAATTCCAGTATTTGGTATTGTAGATACAAACTGTGATCCTGATATGGTAGACTATGTTATTCCAGGAAACGACGATGCAATCAGAGCTGTAAAACTTATTACAGGTGTTATGGCAAATGCAGTAGTTGAAGCTAATGGTGGAAAACTAGTAGACTATGTAAGCGATGACAAAACAACTAATCCAAACGAAATTATGCAAAAAGCTGTAGATTCTGTAAAGAAAAAAGAAGATAGACCAAGAAGATTTGAAGAAAATCGTGGTAAATTCAATAAAGGAAATAAGAAACCTTTCGAAAAAAAATCATTTGTAAAAGAGTCTAATAAAGAAAAAGTAGAAGCTAAAAAAGAAGAAAAATCTGCTAAAAAAGAAGAAAAAGCCGTAGTTAAAGAAGATTTAACTAAAAAAACAGTAGCAGAACTTCGTGAAATGGCAAAAGCAAAAGACATTAAAGGTTATTCTACAATGAAAAAACAAGAACTTGTAGATGCTTTAAAATAGACTGAAAGATGATTTATATCATCTTTTTTGATTAAAAGGAGGAAATTTATGATAACAGCCGCAATGGTAAAAGAATTAAGAGATTTAACAAACGCTGGATTAAGTGATTGTAAAAAAGCATTAGAAGCAACTAATGGAAATAAAGAAGAAGCAATTAATTGGTTAAGAGAAAAAGGTATTGCTAAAGCTGCTAAAAAATCTGATAGAATTGCTGCAGAAGGTATGGCTGCAATCCTTGTTAAAGGAAATGATGCTGCTATAATTGAAGTAAATTCAGAAACAGATTTCGTTGCTAAAAATGATACATTCAAAGCACTAGTAAATGAAATACTAGAAGCAATTATTAATAGTGATGCTAAAACATTAGAAGAAGTATTAGAATTAAAAACTTCTGAGGGAACAGTTAATGATTTAATCATTTCAAAAACAGCAACAATTGGAGAAAAATTATCTCTAAGAAGATTTAATAAAATTACTAAAAAAGATAATGAAACATTTGGATCATATATTCACATGGGTGGAAAAATTGCTGTATTAACAGTAGTATCTGATGTAACAGAAGAACTTGCTAAAGATATCTCAATGCATGCTGCAGCAATGAAACCATTATATGTAACTAAAGAAGAAGTTCCAGCAGAAGAAATCGAAAAGGAAAGAGTAGTATTAAAAGAACAAGCTATGAATGAAGGAAAACCAGCAGAAATAGCTGAAAAAATGGTAGAAGGAAGAATTAGAAAATACTACGAAGAAATCTGCTTAGAAGAACAAGCATTCGTAAAAGAACCATCAATGAGTGTTGGAAAATATGCTAGCAATAATGGTGGAAAGATTGTTTCAATGACACGTTTTGAAGTTGGAGAAGGAATCGAAAAGAAAGAAGAAAATTTTGCAGAAGAAGTAGCAAAACAAATAAATGGATAGAAGTCAATTTTGACTTCTTTTTTTTGAAATTATTTGTAAGAAAAAAATAAGTATGATATAATCTATAATAGAGTATATCATATGGAGGCTAAGTATGAAGAATAAAGCATTTACGTTAGTAGAACTATTAGGAGTAATAGTATTATTAGGAATATTAGGAGTAGTAATAATACCAAAAGTAGGAGACTCTATAGAAAATAGTAAGGAACAATCATATAAGGTACAAGAAGAAACAATAAAAAAAGCAGCAAATGATTTCCTTATAGATAATACAGAATTTCTAGAAGAAAATGATACAATAACAATAAAATTAGGAGTTTTAAAACAAAAAGGATACCTTCCAGTAAATATTAAAAATCCAAAAACAAGAAAAAATATATCAAACGAATCATTAATAACAATAACTAAAAATGGAAATGCATATAAAATAGAGTTAGCACTAGTTGATCTTGAAAATGTTACAGAAAATATTGATAATAATTCTCCAATATTAGTATTAAATGGAGATTATATAGAATACGTAGAAGTAAATGATTTATATGAAGAAAAAGGTGCAATAGCAAAAACAAGTACAGGAGAAACAATAGATAATGTATCAAGACAAATAAAATTAAACAATGTAGAAAAATCAAGTATAGATACATCGCAACTTTTAACATACAATGTTATCTATAGCGCAACAGACGCAAGCGGATTAACAACAAGCGCAACACGAACAGTAATAGTAAGAGATACGATATCTCCGACTATAACATTCCCTAAAGAAACAACAATACATGTAAGTGAAGTAGCAGCATTTAACACAATGCAAGGAGTATCAGCAACAGATAACTACTCAACAACTCCAACAATAACAGTAAATAGTTCACTAGCAAAAATACCAGGTAAATATGTAATAACATACATAGCAAAAGATTCAAGTAATAATGAAACAACTGAAAGAAGAGTAATTAATGTAGAAGATACATTTGAAAAATACTATGCCACATTAGAATATCTAGAATCAACAGGGACACAATATATTATGACAGATATTGTTCCATCAAATGATATGGGAGTAATGTTAAAAGTCTCAAGTGCAGATATAAACAACGATTTACTCTATTTAGGTTCAAGAGGCTCAGGAAATACAAGATTTTGGATAGGAAATTATGGTAACGCAATGTACTTTGGATGGAATAATCCAACAGCAACACAGAACAGACCGACGATTACTGCAAACACAATCAATGAAATAAAAATGAATTACATGAATAATAGGCAAAATATTTTTAATAACACAGTAAAAGAATACGATTTAGATACACTGGGAAGTAATTCATATCCAATAACGATATTCGCAGGAAATAACGCAGGAACCGTATCTTACAAATCAAAAATAAGATTATACGAACTAAAAGTTTCAAAAGGAAATGAAATTAAATATAATTTTATTCCATGTATGAGAAAAAGTGATGGCGCTTTAGGACTATATGATTTAATAAATAATAAGTTCTATGAAAATTCAGGAACAGGTACATTTGGATACAAAATGCAAAATGAAAATCCATATGAAAGATTATATACAAAACTAGACTATATACAGTCAACAGGAACACAATATATTGATACAGGTGTAAAATTTAATAGCAATACAGATAAATTTGAATTAAACTATCAAGCAAATGATGCAACAGGTAACTACTTTATTGCTGGATCAGGATGGCAGGAACAGGGTAAAATCTGGCTATATAGTTATAAAGGTGGAAATACTTTCTCAGTTTATATTACAGATACATCAGGTTCACAAAGAACATTCTATGGATTCGCTGGACCAGATACATTAAAACATCTAGTAACATATGATGCAAAAAAACTATATATTGATGGTACATTAACAGCAGATAATAGTTCATATACATTTGGTGAAACCCCTTTTAATTTCTCATTATTTAATTCAATTAATTCAACAGGATATTATGCAAAAACAAAAATATATTCATTTAAAATGTGGAAATCAGGAATATTGACAAGAAATATGATTCCTGTTGTTAGAAACAGCGATAACAAACCAGGTTTATATGATGAAGTAAACGATGTATTCTACACTAATAGTGGAACAGGTGAATTTACAAAAGGAAATCCATTAAATTAGGATTTCTTTTTTTTTACTCGAAAACATATAATTAGTGGTGATATTATGATAAAAAATAAATTAGATTATAAATTAGTAAATTTTTTATTAATATTACTCATAATATTAACAATATACCAAACAAGAATACTATGGATAAATATATTAAATATAATGTCTAATATAATAAAACCATTATTAATATCAATAATGATAAGCTATGTTTTAAATTTATACTTAAGAATACTAAATAAAAAATTTAATAAAATAATAAGTATAATATTTTTTTTAATAACAATAACATCAATAGTATATATATTATGCTTTAAACTATTGCCACCCATACTTATAGAGTTAACCCAAAGTATAAAAGATATAACATATCTATTAAAAACACTCGCAATAAAATATAATATAAATATAATGGAAACAATAACAAAACTAAATAAGATAGATGAACTATTACCTAAAATAAATATAATAGGAAATATATTAAAATATATATCAATAACATTAATAGTAATAAGTATAAGTATATATATGTTCTTTGATTGGAATAAAATAATAAATAAGACAAAAATAATTTTAAACAAAAATAAAAATATTTATAACTATATAAAAGAAATAAATAACCAAGTAGAAAAATATACAAAAAGCTTTCTATTACTAACGCTCTTAAACACAATAGAATACATGTTAATATTCTTAATAATAAGACATCCAAATTATTTATTATTAGGATTTCTTGCTGGAATATTAAGCATCATACCAATAATAGGGGGTATAACAACAAATGTAATCGCATTATTACTCGCGTATATAATAAATTACAAACTATTTATAAGAACAATAATAGGAATACTAGTACTCACAATATTAGATGGATACATAGTAAGTCCATTAATATATAAAAAATCAAATAAAATTCACCCTATACTTAGTATTCTAGCAATCTATACAGGCTCTAAATTATTAGGACTATTTGGTACAATACTGGCTATGCCTATATTAATAATAATTATAAATACATATAAATATAAAAAAACAAGGCTATAAATTAATATCCTCATTTTTTAAATTCTTATCAACTAAAAATTCATGAATAACTTCTTCTTCATTAGAAAGATAAACTTCCTCAATTCTATCAACACGACACTTTTCTGAAATAATAATAGAATTAACTTTATTAACAGCCTCATCCAAAACATCATTAACAACAACATAATTATACTTAGTTAATTCATTTATCTCTCGATATGCAGTCTTAAATCTCTCAATCATCTGATCTTCATTCTCACAGCCACGTTTAATAAGACGATTTTTAATTTCCTCCATAGTAGGAGCTAAGATAAAAATAAAAATTGCCTCACTAACTTTTTCTTTAATTTGAATCGCACCCTGAATATCAATCTCAAGAAGTACATCATAACCTTCCTCAAGTTTTTCTTTAATATGGCTTCTTGGAGTACCATAATAATCATTGTAATGAACCTGCGCATACTCTAGCATTTCACCATTTTTAATCTTTTCTTCAAACTCTTCCTTAGTAACAAAATAATATTCCTTGCCATTAGTTTCATAATCTCTCTTAGGACGAGAAGTATAAGAAATAGATGGCCAAATATTCTTATTAATTTTTAATAATTCCTTACAAATTGTTCCTTTACCAGCACATGTAGGTCCAGAAATAACAATTAAAGAACCTCTTTTTTTAGTTTTAATAATATCCATAAAAACTCCTTTCATTTTTTTATAGATTATAACACCAAAAAATAAAAATGTAAATAAGGATGTAAAGTGAAACTTTTTTTCTAAAAACCAACATAAATAGACACTAATACATGATAAAATATATATAGAAAGGAGAATGAAATTATGGAAAATAAAAATATATCTCCTTTAATCGTATCTAAAAATATGTTCAACAAAGAATTTATTGAAACTTTAGAAAATAAAAAATATATAAAAATAGAAGGTAATTATAAATTAACAAAAGAAGATTACAATAATCTTTTACTTTATTCAAATGTTCAAATTGTAGAAGTAGAAGATACAGAAAACTTTGAATATCAAGAAGACTTAAAGATAATAACACATTCATATGTTGAATTTAAAACAAATCAATTTAAAAAAATAAAAATTAATAAAACACAAAAATATAATAAAACATCTTTGACATTAACACTTCCATTTAAAATGTATTTTGAAAATGACTGTCTATATAGTGAGGAAGAAGAATTTAATCTCTTATTAAACTACATAGACGATATAGAACTATTAAATATAAATATGGAAGATATAAACCAAATAGATAATATTATAAATTTAATATATAAAATAGAAAATAAAATAAATAAAAAAATCAAATTCATAAACTGTATAACAAAAAATCAAACAATCAAAACAATAGAAAAATTAAAATTCTTAGAAGATGATAGAATAATAAAAATATGGTATGAAGATGGAATAACTGATTGTTCAGTAGATGAATTCATAATAATGAGAAAAAACATTGACGCGATAAAAGAAAAAATAGATACAAAGAATTTAACAAATTTTGAAAAAGTAATATGTTTATACGATATAGTAAAAAAATATAAATATAAAAAATCAGAAGATGACTACAGCATGGATGGAAGACAACTACATAAGATATTCACAACAAACACTATAATTTGCTCAGGATACGCTAGAATAGTAAGTGAAGTATTAAACGAAATAGGAATAAGAGCAGGAATATATAAATTAATAACAAACAATAATGAACTACATGCAAGAAATTTAGTACATATAAAAGATGAAAAGTATAACATAAACTGTGTATATTCAATGGAACCAACATGGGAAAGTGCGATAAAGGAAGACTTCGCATATAGTTTATTTCTAACACCAATAACAAAACTAAAAGAATATTTTCCAAAAGAAAAATTTAGACAAGACATAGATGTTTTATGTGGTAATAAAAATATAAATGAAATAAACCTAAGAGATAAAATCTCACTATATCAATTTTTTGATAACAAAGATTTAACACAACAAGAAATAGATGAATTATTGAATGAAGCAAATAAAAAGGCAACTCTAAATAGTTTCTGCAATGCATTAGTAAATGTGAAAGTAAGAGAAGGAATATCTAAAAATGCAATAAATGTAAATATTCCAAAAATAATAAGCTACAACAACGAATTAACAAATTACTTAAACAGTAAAATGAATACTAATATAACATTTTTTGAATGAGAGGAACAAATATGAAAAACAAAAACAATAAAAAAGGATTTACATTAATAGAACTATTAGCAATTATAGTAATATTAGCGATAATAGCAGTGATTACGGTACCAATAATACTAAATATAATAGAAAATGCACAAAAAGGAGCCGCAAAGGATTCGGCATATGGATTAGTTGATACCGCTAAGCTATATTACTATAAATTTGATGGTACTAGTTTAGGAAACTATGCCTGTGATTTTAAATCAGGCTGCAATGAAATAAAATATGAGGGAGAAGACCCAACAAGTGGAACACTAAGAATAAATGAAAAAGGAATGACAAGTGGAGAAGTTACATATAAAAACAAATATACATTCTGTATTTATGACAATAAAATATATAATGGAACATGTGAAGATACAATATCTGATACTTTAGCAGATGAAGTAAAAGAAAAAGGAAAAACACATATTTATGATTCAAATGGAAATATTGACTCAAATAAATTAGCACCATGCATTAAATTTGATATAACAGTAAAAACTGGAGAAGATCCAATCCCGTTCTGTGTGATAGGTGAAACAGAAAATGAAGTTACTTTAATTTCAAAAAATAATATAGGAACAGAAACACAATGGGGAGGCACTTCATTAAACGCACCAGGACCAAATAAATCATTAACAAGTCTATTAAACGAAACAAAAGATTGGGATAACGTACCTGTAATCACAACATATACATACGATGATTCGCAAAATGGAACTAAAACTTATGGATATGATAATTTAACAATATCAAATGGAATCGCAACAATAACAAGCAAAGATGAAACAACAGAAACAATCGGAGATTCATCAAATAAAATGAGAGCACGTTTAATCACTTATGAGGAAATAAGGGATATAGCAAAAGGAAAACCATTTGATTGGATGGCAGATATTTGGACCTTATCTTCGGTAGAAAATGATTCATCAAATGCATATAGGATAATATCAGCTAATGCATCTAATCCAACAATGATTATTGGATATGCAGTATATGATACTTCAGGATTAAAACCTGTAATACAAATATCAAAAGATAACCTATAAAATAAACCTAAATTAGGTTTATTTTTTTCTTTTATATGTATATTTTTTCCAAACAATATGGTAAAATTATATATGTATTAAGAGGTGAATTAAATGGAAAAATACATACCAGATTTATATGTTAAAAGTATTTATTATATAGACTATGAAAAACTAAAAGAAAGAGGAATAAAATGTATCCTCTTTGATTTGGATAATACAGTCGCACCATTATCAATAAAAAAACCAAATAAAAAAATAAAAGATTTATTCACAAAACTAAAAAGTATGGGATTCAAATTAATAATATTCTCAAATAGCGGTAAATCAAGACTAAAACCATTTAAAGAAGAACTAGAAGTAGATTGTGCTTTTAGTTGTAAAAAACCTATGAGAAAAAAATTTGATGTAATATTAAGAGATTATAAATATGGAATAAGTGAAGTAGTAATGGTAGGAGATAATATAGTAACAGATGTATTAGGTGGCAATAAAGTGGGTATAACAACAATACTAGTTAACCCAATAAGTAATAAAGAATGCCCACAAGCAAAAGTATCAAGACTATATGAAAAACATATAATGAAAAAACTATCTAAACATGAATTGTTCTTTAGAGGAAAATATTATGAATAGATGTATAGGATGCGGAGTAGAACTTCAAACAGAAGAAAAAAATAAATTAGGCTATACAACAAATATTGAAAAAAACTTATGTGAAAGATGCTTTAGAATAAGAAATTATGGAGAATATAAAACTATAACAAAACAAAATAGCGAATTTATTAGTATTTTAAAAAATATTAATGAAACAAAAGATTTAGTAGTATTAGTATTAGATATATTTAATCTAAATAAAAATTTAGATATAATAAAAGAAAATATTAAAAATGACATTTTATTAGTACTAACAAAAAGAGATATTCTTCCAAAAAGCACACATGACGAAAAACTATTAGAATATGTAGATAAATATAACCTAAACATTATAGATAAGATAGTAATAAGCAGTAATAAAAACTATAATTTCGATAGATTATATGAAGCAATAAATCAATACAAGAAATCCAAAAATGTATATGTTGTGGGATATACAAATGCAGGGAAAAGTACAATGATTAATAAAATAATATATAATTATTCAGATAGCACAGATGAAATCACAACAAGTATTCTTCCTTCAACAACACTAAATGAAATAGAAATTAAAATAAATGATGAACTAAATATAATAGATACACCAGGAGTTTTAATAAACAATAATTTCTATAACATACTAAGTGGTAAAGAATTGAAAAGAATAATACCAAAAAAAGAAATAAAGCCAATAAGCTATCAAGCAAAAGAAAAACAATATATATTAATAGATAAATACTGTATCTTAGAAATTGAAAACATGAATATAGTTTTATTTATGTCAAACTCATTAAATATAAAAAGACTACATAAACTACCAATAAACAATTTAGAAAAAAATGAAGTAGATATAAATAATTGTGATCTTGTAATAAATGGACTAGGATTTATTAAATGCATAGGTAAAGGAAAAATAAATGTATACACATATAAAGATATAGATGTATACACAAGAAATTATTTGATTTAATTGACATAAAGGTCAAAAAAATATATACTACGCATTAGGGGGATTTTATATGGATAATAATATAAAAAACAAATTAAAAAAAATAAAATCATATTTAGAAAAAAAAGAAAAACTAAGTAATATGTATGAAAAAAAACAACAAGATATTTCAGAAAAATTATGGGAACTAAATAATGTTCAATCAAAATTATATGAATATAATGATTGTAAGCGTAATAGTCATATAGGAATAGGAATTATAACTGCTATTTTAGCGTTTTTTATGACTAAAAACATACTAGACCAAGAATTGATTAATTCAATACTTATAACACTAGGTGCTGCTTCAACATCATTAATTGGAACGCACAATATAGTAAAACACAAAATGAATAGATTGAAAAAAGAAAATCCTGAAATAGATTTTGAAAATAGTAATTTTGATGAAAATGAAAAGAAAAGAATAAACCTATTAAAAAAACAAATGGAATATAGTAGGAAAATATCAGAGATAAAAGATATGAATAAAAAATGTGTTTATTGCTTAGAAGAATTAGATAATAATGAAAATACAAATTCATTAAGAACATGTGAAATTCTAAATGATAAAAATATTTGTAAGAAAGAAAAACCAAAAGAAAAACAAAAAATATTAACAATAGAATAAAAGGATGTGGAAACATGATACAAAAACCAAAAGGAACATATGATGTATTTGGAAAAAAAGGAGAAAATTTAATATATCTTCACGACTTAATTCAAACATTGATGGAAAAATATAACTATGAATATATGAGAACACCAATATTTGAATCAAGTGAATTATTCCATAGAGGAGTAGGAGAAACTACAGATATAGTTACAAAAGAAACTTATGACTTCGTGGATAGAGGAGCTCGTAATATGACTCTAAGACCAGAAGGAACAGCAGGAATTGTAAGATCATACATTGAAAACAAAATGTATGGTAATCCTAATCAACCAGTAAAAGCATGGTACTATGGAACAATGTACAGATATGAACGTCCTCAAGCAGGAAGATATAGAGAATTAACACAATTTGGTGTAGAAGTATTTGGCTCAAGTGACCCAATAACAGACGCTGAAGTAATATCAATTCCAGTAAATCTATATAGACTACTAGGACTAAAAGGAATAAAAGTAAATATAAATACACTAGGAGACACAGAATCAAGACTAAAATATAGAGAAGCACTTTTAGAATACTTCAAACCTCACTTAAATGAATTATGCGAAGACTGTAGAAATAGATATGAATCAAATCCATTAAGAATATTAGATTGTAAAGTAGATAGAGAATTAGATATAATGAAAAACGCTCCAAAAATAAGTGAATACCTCAATGAAAAATCAATTAATCACTTTAATAAAGTAAAAGAATATCTTGAAGCAATGGAAATACCTTACGAAGTAAATGAAAACTTAGTAAGAGGACTAGACTATTACACACATACAGTATTCGAAATAGAAGCCCAAGTAGAAGGATTTGGAAGTCAAAACGTTTTATGCGGTGGCGGAAGATACGATGGATTAGTAGAAACTATTGGTGGCCCAGAAACATGTGGAGTAGGATTCGCAACTGGAATAGAAAGACTTCTAACTGCGCTAGAATATGAAGATGTTCTACCAAAAGAAGAAAAAAGTGTTGATACATATATAATTCCAATGGATGATGAATCAAAAAAACTAGGATTAAAACTAACAAATATTATAAGAATGAATGGATTTAAAGCAGATATAGATGAAATGTCTAGAAACATAAAAGGAAACTTTAAACAAGCAGATAGACTAAATGCAAAATACGTAATAATAATTGGAGAAGAAGAATTAAATACAAATATTCTTACAATTAAAAACAATAATACAAAAGAAGAATATAAAATAAATGTAGATGATTTAATAGAATTCTTAGATGAAAACATAGAGGAGGAGCATCATGAAAATTAATGAACTAAAAGAAAATAATTCAAAAGTTACAATAAATGGATTCGTAGATAAAATAAGAAATCTTCAATATGTACAATTTGTAATACTAAGAGATACAACAGGAAAAGTACAAGTAACAATCGAAAAAAATGAAGAAAATAAAGGATTGGTAGAAATCATAGATAATTTAAAAGAAGAAAGTACAGTGAAAGTGACTGGAACACTACTTCTAAATGAAAAAATAAAACTAAATGGAATGGAAATAATTCCAGAAACAATAGAAGTAACAAGTAGATGTACAGAAGATTTACCATTAAACTATAAAGATCCAGCATCTACAACAATAGATACAAGATTAAACTATAGATTCCTAGACTTAAGAAGTGAAAAGAACTTATTAATGTTTAAAGTACAAACTTGTTTTGTAAACGCAATGAGAGACTATGTAGTAAAAAATAACTTTATTGAAATACATACTCCAAAATTAATAGGAGCAGCAAGTGAATCAGGATCAGAAGTATTCGAATTAAAATACTTTGACAGAAAAGCATATCTAGCTCAATCTCCACAATTCTATAAACAAATGGCACTAGCAAGTGGCTTTGAAAAAGTATTCGAAATCGCACCAGCATTTAGAGCAGAAAACTCAAATTCATATAGACACGCAACAGAATTCACATCATTCGATATTGAATTCTCATATATAAATTCATATGAAGACGTAATGGACTTTGAAGAAGATTTATTAATAGCTGGACTATCAAAAGTAAAAGAAGAATATGGAGAAGAAATCAAAAAAGTATTCAATGTAGACATAGTAGTTCCAACAAAACCATTCCCAAGAATTAAACTAGAAGAACTTTATAAAGCATTAGAAGAAAAATATAACTTCCATATGGACTTTGAAGATGTAGGAGATATGAATAACGAATCAGAAAAACTTGCATCAAAATACATAAAAGAAAAATATAATCATGAATTCGTATTTATAACAGACTTTAGTGTAAATAAAAGACCATTCTATCACATGAGAAAAGATGGAATACCTCAAGGATACGACCTTATATGGAAAGGTTGTGAAATAACAACAGGAGCACAAAGAGAACATAGATATGATATACTTAAAAAACAAGCAGAAGAAAAAGGACTAGGAGAAGATATTAAATTCTATCAAGACTTCTTCAAATACGGATGTCCACCGCATGGAGGATTCGCACTTGGAGTAGATAGATTAACAATGTTAATGTTAGAAACAGGATCACTAAAAGAAACAATGTTTATCTTTAGAGGACCAAATAGAATTGAACCATAATTATTGATTGGTTCTTTTTTTTGTATTATAATTATATTGGTGAAATTATGAAAAAGAAACTATATTGTAGATACTGTAATTTAGAATTTGAAAAAGAAATAAAGACAATGGAAGATACAAGAAATATAACATGTCCAAATTGTAAAAAACAAGTAAGTGATAAAGATAGAAAACCTGAAGTAGTAACTAAAACTGATAGAAAAGTAGAAAGTCTTGCCTATACATTAATGAATATATATTTTTACTTCTACTTTGTAACATCAACACTCGCATTAATATTTTATTTCACAAATCATATAAAACTATTTGAGATAACAACGATAATCACAATAATAGGTATAGTTATAGATTATCTATTAGGATACACAAGAAACCTATTTGGTACATTAGGACTATTAATATCAAGTATATTAGGAGTATATATATTAAAAAATACAAAAGAAGGAATATTCTTAGGAATAACAGTATGTACATTTATATCAAGTTTTATAAAAGTAATAATAAATAAATTGTTAAATAGATTATTTAGAAAGTATGGTTAATTATGGCAGTAATAAAAGTAATGGATGAACTCCTAGCCAATAAAATTGCAGCAGGAGAAGTAGTAGAAAAATGCGCAAGCGTAGTAAAAGAATTAGTAGAAAATAGTATAGATGCTAACTCAAATGAAATAAAAATAGACTTAATAGAAGCAGGAACAAAAGAAATAAAAGTAACAGATAACGGTATAGGAATGGAGCGTGACGATGCAGTACTAGCTTTTCAAAGACACGCAACAAGTAAATTAAAAACAGAAGATGACTTATACCATATTGAAACATTAGGGTTCAGAGGAGAAGCTTTAGCTTCTATCGCGAGTGTATCTAAAGTAACACTTAAAACTTGCAAAAACGAAGTAGGAACAACAGTAGAAATACAAGGTGGAAAAATAATAAGTGTAGAAAATAGTGATGCAAGAACAGGAACAAGTATATCTGTAAGAGAACTATTCTATAACACTCCTGCTAGACTTAAACACTTAAAAAGTCTATATACAGAACTCGCAAACATTACAGATTATATAAATAAATTAGCCTTATCACACCCAGACATAAGATTCGTATTAACAAATAATGATAATATAATACTAAATACAGATGGAAGAGGAAATCTACTAAAAACAATAAAAGATATATATGGAATAAATGTAGCAAAAAAAATGTTAAACGTAAGTGCTGAAAATAGAGACTACATGATTAATGGATATATCAGTTTACCAGAAATACATAGATCCAATAGAAACGCAATGGTAATACTAGTAAACGGAAGAATAGTAAGAAATACAGAATTAAATAGAGTAATAAATGATGCATACCACGCATATAAACCAGATAATAGATATCCAGTAGTAGTATTAAATATAGAAGTAGATCCATCATTAGTAGACGTAAATATTCACCCTACAAAAATGGATATAAAATTCTCAAATATGGAAGACTTATGCAAATTAATAACTGATATGGTAAGAGATAATATAACAGGAAGAAATCTAATACCAATAATAAAAGAATTACCTAAAAAAGCAAATAAAGAAGATGTACAAGTAAATCTAAACTTAGTAAGAGAAGAAAAAGTACAAACAGAATTATTTGAAAATGAAGAAGCAAAAGGTCTATTTGAAGAACAAGAACTAATAATAAATAATGATTTAATTAGTGAAGAAGAAACTCCTTACGAAGAACATAAAATAGAACCACTTCCAGAACTATATCCAGTAGGACTAGTACATGGAACATATATCGTATGTCAAAATGAATTAGGAATGTACTTGATAGATGAACATGCAGCTAAAGAAAGAATAAACTATGAAAATTTCTTAGAAAAACTAGGTAAACCATCACAAGATAAAATAAGTCTATTATTCCCAATAACAGTAGAACTATCAACAAGCGATTACGTAATACTAAAAGAAAACATGAATATATTAGAAGAAAACAATATAGAAGCAGAAGAATTTGGAGTAAACTCAATAATTATAAAAGCACATCCAACATGGATTCCAAGAGGATTCGAAGAGAAAGTATTAAATAATTTAGTAGAACAAGTAATACAAAAACAAAAAGACTTTAGAATAGAAAAATTCAATGAAGAAGCAATAAAAATGTTAAGTTGTAAAATGGCAATAAAAGCAAATACAAATATGTCTCTAGAAGAAATGGAAAACATAATAAATGACTTAAGAAAATGTAAAAACCCATATAACTGTTGTCATGGAAGACCATCAATAATATTCTATTCAAGAGGGGAACTTGACAAAATGTTTAAAAGGAGCGGATTCTAATGAATTTACTTGAAACAAATATATATGATGTAAAAGGAAAAGTGTTAATATGTGGTACATGTTTACCTAGAATGCAAAAAGATGGATTTAAAAAAATAGAAAAAGAATTTGATACAATACTTTATTTATGCTTAGAAAAAGAACATATAAATATGGCTATAACAAAAATATGTGGAATGATATCAACTAAAAAAATAGAGTACCTAACTTTCGCATCAGTAAATAAGTCCCCACATTGCACACAGCTACACTATATAAAACATGAAATAGAAAGAGTAATGAACGATATTCCTCAAATAGAAAACATAATAATAGAAGATAATAAAATATATAAAATAAGTGATGAAACAATTTCTTTATCAAAGAATCTAGTAAAATTAGAAAAAATAAATAATTAGACAAACACATATTCAAAAAACATTAATCCTCATATTATAAACTAGGTAAGGGGGATTAATATGTTATTTAACAAGAATAACTGCTGTGATAGACAAATGGGATATGGTATGCCAATGCAAGAAAATATGGGATGTCCAATAGTAGAACCACCTATAAATAAATGTGTAGAAAGAGAATTCTGTCATAATGTAGAACACGTATGTCCAATACATACACATGTAATAAATAAACACATCTATAATCATACTTATAGACCAGAATACTCATGCAGTGAAGAAAATCAAGTAATAAACAATGATCCAGGTTCATGCTGTCAGTTCGCAAATAACGGATGGATGTAAGACTATTAATTTAGTCTTTTTTTCTTGAAATAAAAGTAGGAAATATATATAATAATTATGGTGATAATATGAAACGAAAAATTATAAGTAATACATATCTAAGAGATGTAGAAAAATACCAAATAAAAATATTCCTAGATGAAGAAGATTATTATGTATCAGTAAAAAAACTAATAAGCGTAAGAGAAAAATTTATAATAAAAGAAAATATAACAGTAATGGATAATGGATATTATATATTTGAAGTAATACCTAAAAATGAAAACTACGCAATGAGACTATTCCTAGATGAAAATAAAAATCCACTAGAATACTACTTCGATATAACAAAAAATAATGGATTATATGAAAATACAAAAATACCATGCTATGACGATTTATATCTAGATATAACATATATGAATAATGAGATAAATATTTTAGACGAAGATGAACTAATAGAAGCATATAAAACTAATGATATAACAAAAGAAGATTTAGAACTAGTATATAAAATAAAAGATAAACTAATAAATGAAATAAAATTAAATACAAACAAATTAATGAATATAGATTATAATAAATATCTAAATAATTTTTAAAAGGAGTAAAATGAAAGCATTAACGATAAAAGAACCATGGGCAACACTTATAATTGATGGATATAAAAAATATGAATTCAGAAGTTGGAAAACAAACTATAGAGGAAAAATACTAATACATGCAGGTAAATCATTAGAAAGAGATCAAGCAAAAAAATTTAAAGTTTACAATCTAGAATATAGTAAAGGTGAAATAATAGGAGAAGCAGAATTAGTAGACTGCATAAAAGTAACAGAAGAATTTGATGAATATTTAAAAGGAATAAACCCAATAGTATATGGAAATAGTGGACATGTAGAAAACTATGCATGGAAACTAGAAAATATAAAAAAATACGATAAAAAAATTCCAGCAAAAGGTCAATTAGGACTATGGAATTATAAAAAATAAAAAGTAAATTCGGAAATTCCAAATTTCTTAACACAAGAAAATATAGACTAAAATCTATATTTTTTGTATAATTGAACAAGGTGATTCACATGAGAGGTTCAAACTTAACATTAACATTTGGAGAAAACTTAATATATGATAATACATCATTTATAATAGAAGATAATGATAAAGTAGGAGTAGTAGGAGTAAATGGTGCTGGTAAAACAACACTATTTAAAGTAATATTGGGAGTTCATGAATTAGATAGTGGAAAAATAGTAAATAAAAAAACAGTAGGATACCTTCCACAAGAAATAATAATTGAAGATGAGAGTATTACTGTATTAGAATATTTAGAAAGTGGAAGACCAATAAAAAAACTAGAAAAAGAATTAGAAAATCTATATATAGAAGCAGCTGATGATCCAACCGATAAAACACTAAAAAAAATATCAAGAATACAAGAAAAATTAGAATACTATGACTGCTATAAATACGAAAATATATTATTAAAGATAATAGAAAACATGGATATAGATTTAGACTTACTAGATATGAAACTAAAAGACTTATCAGGAGGACAAAAATCAAAAATCGCATTTGCTAGACTACTATACTCAAAATCAGAAATACTATTATTAGATGAACCAACAAATCATTTGGATGAAAAAACAAGAACCTATGTAGAAAACTACTTAAAAAACTATAAAGGAATGGTATTAGTAATAAGTCATGATATAAAATTCTTAAATAACATAGTAAATAAAATAATGTACATAAATAAGACAACTAAAAAAATAACAGTGTATGAAGGAAACTATGATACATACAAAAAAAAATTAGAACTAGAACAAGAATTAAAAGAAAAAAGAATAGAAAAAGAAGAAAAAGAAATAAAAGAACTACAGGCATTTATAAAAAAAGCCGAACAAGCATCTCAAACAAATCATGCACTAAAGAAAATGGGAAAAGATAGAGAAAAGAAACTAGCTAAAAAACTAGAAAACCTAGAACTAAGAGAAAAGAAATATAATAAACTAAGACTAAATATAAAACCAAATAGAGAAGGATCAAAAATACCGATAAAAATAAATGATATAACATTTAACTATGAAGGAAAAGAACCATTATATAAAAACCTATCAATACAAATAACAAATAGAGAAAGATTCTTAATAGTGGGAGAAAATGGAGTAGGTAAATCAACACTATTAAAACTAATACTAGGAAGATTAAAACCAACTAATGGTAATATTTGGTATGGAAACAAAACAGATATAGCTTATTATGCCCAAGAACTAGAACTATTAGACCTAAATAAAACAGTATTAGAAAACATAGATAAAAAAGAATATTCAGAAAAAGAATTAAGAACAATACTGGGTAGATTCCTATTCTATGGAGACGATGTATTTAAAAAAACTAGTGTCTTATCACCTGGAGAAAAAGCACGACTATCATTATGTAAAATACTAATTGAAAAAGCAAACCTTCTAATACTAGACGAACCAACAAACCATCTAGACCCAGAAACACAAAAAATAATAGGAGAAAACTTCAAAAACTATGAAGGAACAATAATAGTAGTAAGCCATAATATAGACTTCATAAAACAAATAAATATAGATAGATTATTAATACTCCCAACAGGTAAAATAACAAACTACACAGATGAAAAACTTGAAAAATTTCTTAAAGAAACAACAGAAGTTAAAATCATTGACAAAAAAACTAGGAAAAGTATAAAATAAAATCATACAAAGGAGATAAAATATGATAATAGCAGAAAAACCAAAAATAGAAATGCATACAGCAGAAGAATGGAAAAAAATTCAACAACAAAGAGAAGAAATATATAAAAAGAAAATAGAAATGTATCCACAAACATTACTTGAACAAATAAAAGAATATAAAAAAATATATAGTAAAGAATTTAAAGAATATTTAGAAGCACTAGTAAACCTAGATATTGATATATTAAAAGATAATACTTATAGTAAAGAACAACTAGAATTATTAAAACAAAACTTATTATTTAGAAAAATAATTAACTATAATGCGCTTACAGTAACAAAAAATTTACTTTCAAATATCGATAATAATATAATTGCAGTAGGTAATTGCTTATTAGGAGATTTATATGCAAAAGATGAAAATGGTAAATTGTTTGATATGAGATTTCTATCAGAATTCCCAGAATATAGAAAAGAGATTAGTATCGCATTTTTCGAAAATGAAGACGAACCAGAAAGAAGAAAAAACAAAATAGAAGAATTATATAAAAAATTTGATGAAGAAGATAAATTAAAAAATCCTTATGATCCTAGAGAATGTAGACAACCAAGAAAAAGAAAAATAGGTGGACCAAGAATCCCAGTTATATATCCACACGATGAATGGGAAAAAGAACATCAAAGCAGATTAGAAGAATATGATAGACAACTAAGAAATTTAGAATCAACCGAAGACTTAACAAAAGAACAAAAAAATTCAAATAAATTATCAAAAAAAATATATAAAGTGTTTGAAGACACATACGGACCATTTGATGATTCAAATGAAATCGAAAGGAAAAATCACGAAGGTATAGGAATTAAATTAGTTAAATCTAATAATAATGTAAAATTTATAAAAAAAATTAAATATTACTATTAAATAAGAGGTAAAAAATGCAAAAGAAATACGAAGAAATTTCATTTATGAATTCAAATTTAAAAGAACTATTAAAAGATTTAAAAAAAAGACTAACAAAATATGATGGAAGATATCAAACAAAACAATTCAGAGAGTGGATAGAATCATTATTAATGTTAGAAACAGATATATTAAAAGATAACACTTATAACGACAAAGAATTAGAATATATAAAAAGAATAAGATTTGTAAATAGAATAATCAATTTTAATATATATGGAAATATTAGAAAAATAACAGAAAACGAAAATACATTAAAATGGCTTGGACAACCCTATGATGAAGATATAAGTAATTATAAAGTATATCCTAAAAACAACTCGGGTTCTGAAATACCATCAATTGAACTTGATTTCAATAAAAAACCAACAATAAAAATACATTCAGGAATAGTTTTAGAAAAAAAAGAAAGACATTACCAAATTGATGAATTAATAGAAGAACTTTATAAAAAGAAAAAAACAGAACTAATGAAAATGCATAGCTCAGATTATCATTATGACATGGTATTAGGACATGATATAAGAAGATTGAATGAATTAATAAGCAGAACCGATTTCACAGAAAATCAAATAAAAACAAGTGAACATAATTATAATCTATATAAATTATTAAAAGAAGAATATGGCCCATTTGAAGAAAGATATAACTTTTCTAAAATACCACCTAGACCAAAAGACGAGGAAATACAAATAAATGAACATGCAGTAATAACAGGAACTTCAACAGTAAAAGAAACACCAGTTGCAGTATTAAAAAAAGTAATAGAATATTATTAAAAAACATATAGAAAAATCTATATGTTTTTATTTATATGCTTAAGCGCTTCCTTTAAAGACTTAACTTTAACATTACATTCAGACATAACATCAGCATTAGGTAAAGGTTTAACAACACCATAACTAAAATAATCCTCAATCATTTGTAAATCATCATCACTGTCACCAACAACGATAACATCGTTATCAGTAATGTTATATCTATCTTGAATAAAATTGATACTATCAACCTTATTACTTTCAGCATGAGCGATACTATAAGTATTCATAAACCAGCTTTGTACATCAAACCCTCTTGCCTCTAAACGTTGAATTAATCTCTTAGAACTAGTAAAAAGTTTAGTTTTGAAAGTATAATATAAAACCTTATCTTTATCTTTAATAGTCTCAATCTTTTCAATACATGAATATAATTTACGAAGCTTTTTAAGATTTAAAGAAATAGTATCCTTAGAATAAATAACCTCTTTATTACTATCATGAACAATACATCCATTTAAAGAACTAATAAAATTATAAGGAATACCATATCTTTCTACTTCATACATAATAGAATCATATGGCCTTGCAGTCGCAATCATAAAAAGATTACCTTCATCCATAAATTTTTCAATACCCGAAATAGTTCCTCTTGGAATATGGTCTTTTCTAAAAATACCCTCAACTTCAATTGTTTTATCATAATCACTAACAAGTAACTTCATTCTATCACATCCTAAATAATTCGAGACATTGTGATACGCTTAGTCTTACCATGGCTTTTAATCGCATCATTCAACTTGTTATAAGCTCTCTCCTTTAAGGATACTAGATAATCTGCATAATTGTCAATAGTATTAAACTCATCAAGTATACCACAATAATAAGAAGATATTTCACTTTCAGTCGCATAATCATAATTCTTATTAGGCTTACCAATCACCTCTAAGTTTTCAGAATATAAAGAAACTTGTAATGGTTCAGCAGAATTCTTACTTTTTTCCTTAACAACATATCTTTTGCGTAATTTAGAATATTTATTAGTAATTTCAACAGAAGAATAGTCAAATTCAACACCAGTAAATAATTCATACATTTTACCAAAAGACATGTAAGTAATTATAGTTCTTACAAATTTTTTCTCAGAATCTATAACAGAATTATTAATATTTTTATCCTCATCTATACTAAAATCATCATGTATAGAATATAATTCACATCTTAAAAAATTAGTTTTCAAAAAAATCACCTATAAGAGAATAGCACGTTAAATTAACAATGTCAAATAAAAACTTAAAAATATAAAAGAAACGTGATATAATTATAAATAGAGCGGAGGAATAATATGAAAAAACAAGTAACAGTAGACGGTAATGAAGCATGCAGCATGTCAGCATACCAATTTACAGAATTAGCTGGAATTTACCCAATAACACCATCAAGTCCAATGGCAGAACATTGTGATGAATGGAGTAGTAAAAATACAAAAAATATATTTGGCGATAAAGTAAAAGTAGTAGAAATGCAAAGTGAAGCAGGAGCAGCAGGATTTGTTCATGGTTCACTACAAGGAGGATGCTTAACAACTACATTTACAGCAAGTCAAGGATTACTTCTAATGATACCTAATATGTATAAAATAGCAGGAGAAATGTTACCATGCGTAATACACGTAGCCGCAAGAAGTTTAGCGACTCATGCACTATCAATATTTGGAGACCATCAAGATATATACGCTACACGTCAAACTGGATTTGCTATGCTATCATCATCTAGTGTACAAGATGCACATTATTTAGGAACTATCGCACACTTAACAGCAATTGACTCGAGTATGCCATTCTTACACTTCTTTGATGGATTTAGAACAAGCCATGAAATAGATAAAATAGATGTATTAGAAAGTGATGACTATAAACAATTATTGAATTATGAAGCATTAAAAAAATTCAAAGAAAAATCATTAAATCCATATAATCCAAATACAAGAGGAACTGCTCAAAATGATGATATATATTTTCAAGCAACAGAAGCAAGAAATAAATATTATGAAGCCCTACCAGATAAAGTAAATGAATATATGGGAAAACTAAATAAAATTGCAGGTACAAACTATAAGCCATTTAATTATTATGGTAATAAAAACGCAAAAAAAATAATAATCGCAATGGGGTCAGTATGTGAAACAATAAAAGAAACAATAGATGACTTAAAAGAATATGGATTAGTAGAAGTACATCTATATAGACCATTCTCTAAAGAATACTTATTAAGTGTTATACCTGAATCTGTAGAAAGGGTAGCTGTACTAGATAGAACAAAAGAACCAGGAAGCATTGGAGAACCACTATACTTAGATGTAGTTGCTGCACTAAAAGAAAAAGAAATAAAAATAGTAGGTGGAAGATATGGATTATCAAGTAAAAATACAACACCATCTCAAATAAAAGCAGTATATGATATGTTAGATAATCCTATAAATGACTTCACAATAGGAATAGAAGATGACGTTACAAATAAAAGCCTTAAAGTAGACGAATCATATAAAATAGATAATTCTAAAGAATTCTTAATATATGGATATGGTTCAGATGGAATGGTAAGTGCATCTAAATCAATAATGAAACTAATTGGAAATAACACAAATAACTATGTACAAGGATACTTCCAATATGATTCAAAAAAATCAGGTGGGGTTACAATAGGACATTTAAGATTTAACGAAAATAAAATTAGATCAACATACTATTGCGAAAATCCAAGTATAGTAGTTGTAACAAAAGAATCATACTTAACAGAATTTGAAACATTAAACAATATTAAAGAAAATGGAATATTTATTCTAAACACAATAAAGACAGAAGAAGAGTTAAATAAAACATTACCACAAGATATTAAAAACATAATAAAAGAAAAAAATATAAAATTCTATACAATAAACGCATACCTTTTAGCTAGAAATACAGGTTTAGGAAATAAAATAAGTACAATAATGGAAGCAGTAATACTAAAATTATCTAACTTAGTAGACTATGATTTAGCAAAACAAGAAATGAAAGAAAATGCAAAAAAAAGATACTTCAAAAAAGGTGAAGAAATAGTAAACGCAAACTATAACGCAATAGAAGAAGCAGAAAAATATTTGAAAGAAATAAATATAGATGATACAAAAACAAATAATCTAAATACAAATTACAATAATATCTATGAAGCTATGCGCGTGCGTAAAGGTGATGAATTAAAAGTATCAGAATTTGTAAATACTAAAGACGGTATATATGAAGCAGGAACAACTCAAAAAGAAAAAAGAGGGGTAAGCGAAATAGTTCCATTTTGGATGAATTCAAACTGTATACAATGTAATATGTGCGCAACAGTTTGTCCACATGGAGTAATAAGGCCATATATATTATCTGAGGAAGAATATAATAATGCTCCGGACTATGTAAAGGAAAGATGTATTCCAGAAATAACAAAACAAGGATACTACATACTAGGAATATCAGTTAAAGACTGTACTGGATGCGGACTATGCGTTAAATCTTGTCCAGGAAAAATGGGAACAAAAGCCTTAGAACTAGACAAACTAGAAGTTAGAGAAAATGAACAAAAAATATATGATTATTTAAGTAACAATATAAAAGAAAAACCACAAAAAATAGAAAATTTAAAAACAATTCAATTTAAAAATCCTAAATTCCAATTCCATGGAGCATGTGCAGGATGTGGAGAAACATCATATATAAAAATACTAACTCAAATGTTTGGAGATAATCTAGTAATCGCAAATGCAACAGGTTGTTCATCAATCTATGGAGGATCACTTCCATCAACCCCATATACTATCCCTTGGGCAAACTCATTATTTGAAGACAATGCTGAATTTGGATACGGAATACTAAATGCAACAAACTTCAAAAGGAATAAAATAAAAGAAATCATGGAAAACAATTTAAATAATGAAAATAAAGAATTATTTGAAAAGTGGTTAAATAACTATGATGATTATGAAATAACATTAGAAGTATATGAAAACTTAAACTACAATACATGTCCAAAAGAACTAATAGAACTAAAAGAATATATAACAAAAAGAATAGTTTATACAATAGGTGGAGATGGTTGGGCATACGATATTGGCTTTGGTGGAATAGACCATGTATTATCAACAAACGATAATGTAAATATATTGGTACTTGATACACAAATATATTCAAATACTGGAGGACAATCATCAAAATCATCACAAATTGGATCAATCGCATCATTTACAACAAATGGAAAACATAATGCAAAAAAAGATTTAGCAAGAATCGCACTATCATATCCACATGCATATGTAGCTCAGGTATCATTAGGAGCAAATCCTAACCAATTAATAAAAGTATTCAAAGAAGCTACAAACTATAATGGACCATCAATAATAATCGCATACGCACCATGTATATCACATGGAATAAAAGGTGGAATGTCAAATACAATTGAAATGGAAAAATTAGCAACAACTAGTGGATACTTTCCAATATTCCATTACAATCCATTAGAACAAAAATTTTATCTAGATAGTAAAAATGTAGACTTCGATAAATATGATGAATTCTTACAAAGTCAAACAAGATATAATATGTTAGAAAAAATAAATCCAGAAGAAGCACAAGAATTATTAAAACAAAATAAAGAAAACGCAATTAAAAGATATAACTATTATAAGAGTTTAGAAGAAACTGCCGAAAAGTAGTTTCTTTTTTAATACAAAAAAAATTAAAAATGTGGTATACTAAATTAAAGTAGAGTGATAATATGAAAAAAGTATATTTAATATTAACAACAGTTATTTCAATAGTACTGATAATTTGTATAACATATACATTAAAACAAAATAAAGAAAGTCTAAAAGAAATAAAACGATTAGAAAAAATTTTAGAACTAAAACAGGAAATAAATAAAGAATATGTTTATCTATTTAAAACAACAGAACATAAAGATATGAAACAGGAAATAAATAATAAACAATACTCTATAAATGAAAATAAAAGTAGAATCGAAAACTTACAAAATACAATAAATGATTTAAACCATGAAAATCAAAATATAAAAGACGAAATAGAAATAAAACAAAAAGAATTAAATGCATTCTTAGAAGAACAAAGACGAAAAGAATTAGAAAGACTAGAAGCAACAACAGTAAAAATAGAAAACGAGATAACATATTCTCAATTTCCTAATTATCCAACAGGATGTGAATCTGTCGCATTATATATATTACTAAAATATAACGGAATTGAAACAACACCAGACGAAATAATAAATAGATTAAAAAAAGGAGACTTACCATACAAAATTGAGGATGAAATGTATGGAGGTAATCCAGAACTAGAATTTGTAGGAGATCCAAGAAACGATTATTCATACGGTGTATTAAATACTCCAATCGCTGAAGTTGCAAATACATTCAAAGGTAATGTACAAAATAGAGAAGGATTAGAACTAGATGAAGCATTAAATATAGTAAGCGAAAACAGACCAGTAATGGTATGGACAACAATCAATAATCTTTCGTCAAGAATATCAGCAATCTGGATATATAGAAAAACAGGAGAAAAAATATATTGGAAACAAAATGAACACACAGTTGTAATAATTGGATACAATGATGAACAAGTTATAGTTTCAGACCCATACACAGGAAGAATAACAAGGTACAATAGAAACATCTTCAGAGAAAACTATAACTATATGGGAAAGAGGGCTGTATACTATTAAAAAGATAATGATTATAGTAGTAATACTACTAATAAGTGTATTAGAATACACTGTATATATAAAAACAACTAACGAAAGAAAACAAAGATTATATGAAACAACAATAGAAGATATACATAATAAAGAAGAACAAATTAAAACATATAAACAAGAACTAGAAGAATACAAAGAATTAACACAAAAAGAAGAAGCACAAACAACAAAAATAGAACAACTAGAAACTATAATAGAAAAATTAGATGACGAACTAGAAGTTAATAAACAAGAATTAGAAAATATAAAAAATCAATTCTAAAAACATTTGAAAAAATAAAAAATCTTTGTTATAATTTTATAGTCAAAAAACACAGAATATGTGTTTTTTCTAATGGAGGTAAGCATGAAAGAAAATATATTAGGAACCGAAAAAATAAGTAAATTAATGATTAAATTCTCAATACCATGTATAATATCTCTACTTGTAAATTCACTTTACAATATAGTAGACCAAATATTCATAGGATGGGGAGTAGGATATTTAGGAAATGGAGCAACAAATGTAGTATTTCCTATAACTATGATATCACTTGCGTTTGCATTAATGTTAGGAGATGGTGCAGGAGCATTCTTAAGTATCAAACTAGGAGAAAAAAAGAAAGAAGAAGCAAGCGTAGGAGTAGGTAACGCAATAACATTATCAGTAATTATATCAACTTTACTATGTATTGTGTCATTAATATTTATGCCAAAATTATTAAGCCTTTTTGGAGCAACAGAAGAATTACTACCATACGCAAAAAACTATGGATATATAATAGCAGCTGGAGTACCATTCATGATGATTGGAACAACACTAAATAGTATAATAAGATCAGATGGACAACCAGCATACGCAATGAAAACAATGGTAATAGGGGCAATACTAAATACAATATTAGACCCAATATTCATATTTGTATTCAAATGGGGAGTAAAAGGAGCAGCGCTCGCAACAATAATAAGTCAAATACTAACATTCATATTAAATGTACTATATCTAAAGAAAATCAAATCAATTAAAATTAATAAAAAATCATTCAAACTAACAAAAGAAGCATCAAAGAAAGTATCAACGCTAGGAATAAGTAGTTTTATAACACAAATGAGTTTTGTATTAGTAATAACAGTAGAAAATAATATGTTAAAAAAATATGGAATAGACTCAAAATTTGGCCCAAATATTCCTATAACAGTACTAGGAATAGTTATGAAAATAAGTCAAATACTAAATAGTATAATAATTGGACTTGCCGTAGGAGCACAACCAATACTTGGATACAACTATGGAGCAGAAAAATATGATAGAGTAAAGGAAACATTCAAAACAACACTAAAAATAAGTCTAATAATAAGCACAATAGCATTTATCTTATTCCAAACAATACCAGATAAACTAATAGGACTATTTGGTGGAGGAGACGAACTATATATAGAATTTGCATGTCTATCGTTTAGAATCTATCTAATGCTAGTAATATTTAATGGAGTACAAATTCCATCTGGAATATTCTTTCAAGCAATAGGTGCCGCCGTAAAAAGCGCAATTTTATCACTTTCAAGACAAATAATTTTCCTAATACCAGCAATATTAGTACTAGGAAAAATATTTAAACTAAAAGGAGTATTATATGCAGGACCAGTAGCTGATTCACTTGCGTTTATACTATCAATAGTACTAATAATACATGAACTAAAAGTAATGGAAAGACCAAAATCAATACCAGAAAATAGACAAGAAGAAATAAATTTAACAAATAATAAAAATCACTTTGTAATAACAATATCAAGAGAATATGGTAGTGGTGGAAGATACATAGGAAAACTTGTTGCACAAAAACTAGGAATAAAACTATATGATAAAGAAATAATAACAAAATTATCAGAAACAACAGGACTATCTACTGAATACATTAAAACGCATGAACAAAAAACAAACATACTAGATAACCTAAACAATGGATATTACTATAACTTAAATAACAACGACGAATTATTTATTAAAGAATCAAACTTAATAAAAGAATTAGCACAAGAATCTTGTGTAATAGTAGGTAGATGCGCAGATTATATACTAAAAGGTCAAAAAAATGTAACAAACATATTCATATATAGTGATATGAAAAATAAAATAAAACGAGCAACAAAATACTATAAATTAAATAAAAATACTGCAGAAAAAGAAATAAGCAAAATAAACAAACTAAGAAGTAATCACTATAAACACTATACAGGAGAAACTTGGAACAATCCAGAAAACTATGATTTATGTATAAACAGTGATACACTTGGAGTAGAAGATACTGCAGAATTAATTTGTAAACTAATAAATAAATAGTACACTTTTCGTGTGCTTTTTGTTATAATTAAAACATAAAAACCAATATAATAAAAAGGAGGAACTATGGAAAGATTTGAAAAAGCAAAAACTGCAAGTACACTAGGAATAATTGGAAATGTTTTTCTACTAATAATAAAAGGAATAATAGGACTAATAACAAAATCACAAGCAATGATTGCAGACTCACTTAATAGTGCAGGAGATATTTTTTCATCACTTATGACATATATAGGAAATAAAATTGCATCACTTCCAAAAGACGAAGATCATAACTTAGGTCACGGAAAAGCAGAATATATATATTCAATGTTGATAAGTATAATAATGATTTTTATGGGACTATTAATAATTAAAGAAGGAACAGATACACTAGTAAAGAATAAAACATATACATATTCAATATGGCTTATAATAGTAAGTATAATAACAATTTTAACAAAACTATCTTTATATATTTATACATATAGTATTGGAAAAAAATATAAAAACCTACTTGTAAAAGCAAACGCAAAAGACCATATAAATGACTGTTTACTAACAACAGGTACTTTAATATCGTGTATATTCGCAAAATATAGTATTTTTATATTTGACGGAATTGTAGGAATAATAATTGGCTTATGGATATTAATTACAGGGCTAAAAATATTTAAAGAATCATACGACGTACTAATGGATAAAGCTATTTCAAACGAAACAAAAAAAGAAGTATATGAAATAATAAAAAGTCACAAAGAAATAAAAAGAATAACTCACTTCAATTCAACACCAATAGGATACCTATATCAAATATCATTTACAATATTTGTAGACGGGAATTTAACAACCTTCGAGAGTCATGAAATAGCCGATAAACTTGAAAAAGAAATAACAAAAAAAATAGATGAAATCTACTTAACTGTAATACACGTGAATCCAATAAATGTCACAAGTAATACAAAACAAACTAAATAAATTAAGTAAATCAAAATTCAGAAGTAGTTTTCATCTAAGAAAAAAAGAAATAGAATACATTGACAAAAAAGGAATAGAAGAAATAAAAAAACAAACATACGAAATAATCAATAAAAGAATAAAACCAGAAATAATAGAAAATGATGGTAAACAAACACCTATGAAAAACCATCCTGTATTTATTGGACAGCACGCAACCGCAACATGTTGCAGAGGCTGTATAGAAAAATGGCATCACATAAAGAAAAATAAAGAACTAACAGACCATGAAATAGACTTTATAGTAGAACTAATTATGGAATGGATAAGGAGGCAATATGAACGAAATAAAATGTCCTAAATGTGGAACAATGTTTAAAATAAACGAAACAGACTATGAAAATATAACAAAACAGATAAGAGATAATGAATTTGAAAAAGAATTAAATAGAATACACGAAGAACATAAAAAAGACTTAGAAAGAGAAATTAAATTAACTCAAATAAATACAGAAAAAGAATTAAAAGAAAAACTAAATAAAAAGGAATTAGAAATAACAAAATTAGAACAAGAAATATTAAGAACTAAACAAGAAGAAAAATCAAAATATACAGAAGAACTAAATAATAAAGTATTAGAAATACAAAATTTAAAAAATGAAATAGAACTAAATAAAAAAGAAAAAGACATAGAAATAAATAAAGAAAAACAACAATTAGAAAAAGAAATACAAGAATTAAACAATAAATTAGAACTATCAAAAAATGAATATATAATTAAAGAAAAAAATATAAAAGAAACATACGAAGAAAAAATAAAATCAAGAGATGAACAAATTGAATACTACAAAGACTTCAAAGCTAGACAATCAACAAAAATGATTGGAGAATCATTAGAACAACACTGTAATAACGAATTTAATAAATTAAGGCCATTATTTAAAAACTCTTACTTTGAAAAAGATAATGATATAAAAACAGGATCAAAAGGAGACTTCATATTTAGAGACTTTGATGATGAAGGAACCGAAGTAGTATCAATAATGTTTGAAATGAAAAATGAGAGAGATGAGACACAATCAAAACATAAAAACGAAGACTTCTTAAAAGAACTAGATAAAGACAGAAAAGAAAAAAACTGTGAATACGCAGTACTAGTATCACTATTAGAAATAGAAAATGACTACTATAACAATGGAATAGTAGATATGTCACACAAATATGAAAAAATGTATGTAATAAGACCACAATTCTTTATCCCTTTAATAACACTAATTCAATCATTATCAAATAAATCACTACAATACAAAAAAGAATTAGAAAAAGAAAAAAATCAAAATATAGATATATCTCACTTTGAAGAAAATATAAATAATTTTAAAGAGTCATTTGGAAGAAACTATAGACTTGCAAGCGAAAAATTTAAAAAAGCAATAGACGAAATAGATAAAACAATAGATCACTTACAAAAAACAAAAGAAGCACTTTTATCAAGTGAAAATAATCTAAGAATTGCAAATAATAAAGCAGAAGATTTAACAATAAAAAAACTAACAAACAATAATGAAACAATGAAAAAAATGTTCGAAGATGTAAAGAACCAGGAATAAGTGGTTCTTTCTTTTTTATACACTTGCTTTAAAAGAAAAAATAGTGTATATTGTATAAGTTGGTAAAAAAAGGAGTGGATAAAATGAAAAAAACAAAAATAGTTTGTAGCATGGGACCTGCAAGTATAAATGAAGAAGTATTAACAGAAATGGTTAAATCAGGAATGAATGTAGCTAGAATCAATTGTTCACATGCAGACAATGAAAATAGACTTAAAACTTTAGAAGTAATTAATAAAGTAAGAAAAATAACTGGTAAAGAAATCGCTATAATGTATGATACAAAAGGACCAGAATTTAGAAATGATAAACTAGAAAACGATAAAATAGAGTTGATAGAAGGAAACACTATTAAAGTTGTAAAAGAACATATTCTAGGAAACCAAGAAGAATTTTCAGTAAATCATCCAGAAGCACTAGAAAGTGTTAATGTAGGAGATTCAATACTTCTAGAAAACGGATTAATGAAAATAGAAGTAATAGAAAAAACAAATGAATATTTAAACTGTAAAATAATAAATGGAGGAGTACTTGGAAATAAAAAAAGTCTTTCAGTTCCAGGTGTGAATTTAAGTATCCCGTTTATGTCTGAGCAAGACAGAAAAGATATAGAATTTGCTTGCGATAATGATGGAGATTTCCTAGCTGCTTCATTTGTAACATGCAAAAAAGATATATTAGATATAAAAGAAATCCTAAAATATAAGAATTCAAATATGAAAATAATCGCAAAAATTGAATCTGAAGAAGGAATTAAAAATATAGACGAAATACTAGAAGAAGTAGACGGAATAATGGTAGCACGTGGTGACCTTGGAACAGAATGTCCAATGGAAAAAATACCATTTTATCAAAAACATTTAATTGAAAGAGCACGAGCACACGCTAAAAATGTAATAGTCGCAACAGAAATGTTAGAATCAATGAAAAATAGTAGTAGACCTACACGTGCTGAAATAACAGACGTAACACAAGCAGTATTAGACGGAACAGATGCAGTAATGTTATCAGGAGAAACTGCAGTCGGCGCCTTCCCAGTAGAAACAGTAAGAACAATGGCTGGTATTTGTGAAGAAGCAGAGAGACATAGCAAAATAAATAGGGACTATGATTTTGGAAGAAAAAACAACATATCAGAAATGATTGCCTATAGTACTGTAGAATCTGCAAATTCAATAGACGCTAAACTAATTATTGCGTCAACAGTATCAGGATATACTGCTAGAAAAGTATCTAATATGAAACCAAATTGTCCAATACTTGCTACAACACTAGATGAAAAAGTTGCACGATCACTCGCACTTTGCTATGGCGTTGAAACATGCGTTGTTCCAGTATTAAAAACAACAGATGAAATAGTAGAAGAAACAATAAAAATAGGAACACAATTATTTAATTTAAAAGAAAACGATAAAGTAGTAATAACAGGTGGATTCAGTAAAAGAGGACAAAAGTCAAATACAAACGTAATGCAAATAGAGATAATATAATAAAAAAATAATTTACAAAATAAAAAAAATAATATATAATATAACTAGTCCAAAGGCAAAGACCTAGAAGTAGTAGTAATCTAAGTTATTTTTTAGAGAGTTAGTGTTTGGTGAAAACTAACAATAACATTTTATGAATTCACCTAGAGAGCTTTATAATGAAAAATTATAACGTTATCTCGCGTTAAGAGAATTAAAGTGCATAGTAAATCTATGAATTAAGGTGGTACCGCGATTTCTCGTCCTTAAATTCATGGATTTTTTTTATTTGAAAGGGTGATTTTATGCAAGAAAAAATTAATAGTTTAAGGACTGAAATTAAAGAGAAATTAGAAAAAACTAAAACACTAAAAGACTTAACAGAATTAAAGAATATCTATCTAAGTAAAAAAGGACCTATTACAGAATTGATGTCTCACATGAGAGAATTAAATGAAGAAGAAAAAAAAGAATTTGGAAAAATAATGAACGAATTCAAAACAGATATAAATAACTCATTTGATTCATTAAAAAATAAAATTGAAGAATATGAATTAAATAAAAAACTAGAATCAGAAAAAATTGATATCTCACTTCCTTCAACAAAGATAAATGTAGGAGCTCCTAACATACTAGAAAAACTAATAGAAGAAGTAGAAGAAACATTCATATCAATGGGATATGATGTAGTAGATGGACCAGAAATAGAAGAAGACAAATATAACTTTGAAATGTTAAATATTCCAAAAGGACATCCAGCAAGAGATGCTCAAGACACATTCTATATTGAAGGAGAAGAAATACTACTTAGAAGCCAAACATCTCCTGTACAAGTAAGAACAATGTTAAAAGGAAATGGTATTACTCCAATCAGAATGATTTGCCCGGGAAAAACATATAGAAGAGATGATGACGACGCAACTCACTCACATCAATTCATGCAAATAGAAGGATTAGTAGTAGATAAAGAAATATCTTTAAGTGATTTAAAAGGAACATTAGATGTAATATTCAAAAAATTATTCGGAGAATCAACAGAAACAAGATTCCATCCAAGTTATTATCAATTCACAGAACCATCAGTAGAAGTAGATATTACATGCCATAAATGTAAAGGAAAAGGATGTAATATTTGTAAAAACTCAGGATGGATAACAGTAGCAGGAGCAGGAATTGTACATCCAAACGTATTAAGAATGAGCGGATATGATCCAAAAGTTTGGACGGGATTCGCATTCGGATTCGGAGCAGATAGACTTGCTATGGAAAAATATGACATACATGACTTAAGAGCAATCTATAATACAGATTTAAGAGAATTAAAAACTTTCGATAGAAAGGAGGCAGAATAATGATAAGTTTAGAATGGGTATCAGAATATATTGATATTAGTGACGAAGATTTAAAAGAACTTGCAAGAAAAATAACAGAATCAGGAATAAACGTAGAAAAGATAATAACAAACCATATAGATAATCTAACAATAGGAGAAGTAGTAGAATGCATAGACCATCCGGATAGTGACCACTTACATGTCTGCCAAGTTAACATTGGAGATAAAGTAACACAAATAGTATGTGGAGCACCTAACGTAAGAAAAGGATTAAAAGTAATAGTTGCTCTTCCAGGAGCAGTTCTTCCAGGAAATTTTGAAATAAAAACCTCAAAAATTAGAGGAGAAGAATCAAATGGAATGATTTGTGCTTTATATGAATTAGGACTAGAAGAAAAAACAGAAGAAGCATACAATAGAGGAATAGAAGAATTAGGAAGCGACGCTAAAGTAGGATCTGATCCATTAGTATATTTAAAACTAGAAGATACAATATATGAACTAGATATACATAAACATAGAAATAACGACTGCTATTATCACATCGGATTCGCATATGAAATATCAGCAATATTAAACAAAAAAGTAAAAATGCCTGAAATTAGTTTCAATGAAATAGAAGATGATATCAATAATCACTTTAACTTAGAAATAAAAACAAAAAAATGTCCATATTATTTAGCTAAAATGGTTACAGATGTAGAAATCAAAGAATCACCTGATTTTATTAAAAAAAGACTTACTAGAGCAGGAATGAGACCAATAAATAATGTAGTAGATATTTCAAACTATGTAATGCTAGAATATGGGCAACCACTACACTTCTTTGATAAAGAAAAACTAGGAGATAAAATAATAGTAAGAGATGCAGAAAACAATGAAAAAATCACAACATTAGACGATAAAGAAAGAACATTATCTGAAAAAGATATCGTAATATCAAATGAAAAAGAAGCAATCGCAATAGCAGGAGTAATGGGTGGTCAAAACACTGAAGTAGATAATAATACAAAAACTATCCTAATAGAAAGCGCTATATTCGAACCAGTATCAATTAGATATACTGCTGGGAATCAAAATCTAAAAAGTGAAGCATCAATAAGATTCGGAAAAGGATTAAACTATGAATATACCGATTTAGCAATAGAAAGAGCATGTCAATTACTAGAAAAATACGCAAATGCGAAAGTATTAAAAGGTATAGTTAAATATGACACTGTAGATAAATCAGAAAAAATAGTTAAATTTAAAGCAGAAGATATTAATAAAATGTTAGGAATAACAATATCAGAAAGTGATATGGAAAAAGAACTAGATAGATTAGATTTCAAATATGAGAAAAATAGCGATGAATTTATAGTTACAATTCCAAAAAGAAGACTAGATATAGATCCTAATATAAATGATATTGCAGAAGAAATAGGAAGACTATATGGATACAATAACCTAGTATCAACACTACCTAAAACAAATGTAAGAAAAGGTGGATACATAGGAGATGTTAAATATAGAAAAGAATTCTCAAAAAGATTAAGAACACTAGGTTTAAATGAAACAAAAACATATACATTAACTTCACCTGATATGGCAAGTACATTTAGATACGAAGAAAGAGAAAATGTAGTATTACCAAATCCAATGAGTATAGATAAAAGCGTTGTAAGAACAACATTAATACCTTCATTAATAAATGTATATACTTACAATAAAACTAGAAAAGTAGAAGACATAATGCTATATGAAATAAGTAAAACATATGATAAAAAATATAATGAAGATATTAAAATATCAATACTTATGAAAGGTAATTATATAATAAATAAATGGCAAAATAATAAAATGAAAACAGACTTCTATGTAATAAAAGGATTAATAGAAAATCTATTAGACTATGCAGGATTCAAAAATAGATATGAATTCCAAGTAGACAGTATTCCAAATATGCACCCAGGAATGTCAGCTCGAATTTTACTTGATAGAGAACCTATAGGAATAATTGGTAGAGTACACCCAAGTACATTAAAAGATGAAGTATATGTAGCAGAATTATCATTAACAAAACTAATTAAACCAATTAAACCAATAAAATATAAAGAATCATCAAAATATCCAGAAATAAAAAAAGATATGGCATTCATAGTAAGTAAAGAAACTACATCAAAAGAAATAGAAACAGAAATTAAAAGAGCAGGCGGAAGATTACTTACAAACATCGATGTATTTGATGTATATACTGGTGAAAATGTTAAAGAAGATGAAAAATCAATTGCCTATAACTTAACATTCTCATCAAACGAAAAAACATTAACTGATGAAGAAGTAATGCAAGTATTTAATAATATTATTAATAAAGTTGAAACAAAATTAAATGTTAAACTAAGAAGTGAATAAAAGTACTTGAAAAAAAGTACTTTTTTTGATATTATATGACTATAGAAAGTAGGAGTAATATGAAAAATAAAGGATTTACACTAGTAGAATTGCTAGCTGTAATCGTGATTATAGGATTACTAGCAGTATTAATAGTACCAAAAGTAAATAAAACGTTGAAAGATGCAAGAAATAATATAAATAAAGCATCAATATCAGGATTAACAAGAACAGCAAATAATTATTATGCAGAAAACGCCTCTATGAAAAGAAATTTTCAAGGTTGTTCATATAATTTCACAACAGATACAAATACATGTGATAACTTGGAATTCACAGGAGAAAAACCTAAAACAGGAAAATTAAAAATAAACAAAGAAGGCAAAATATCAATAGTCGCTCAATTTGATAAAAAATGCTACATAAAAAATTATGATTCTGATGAAATAATAGAACAAGATTATAGTGAAGAAACATGCAACTTAGGATTTAGAGGTACATATGTAGCACCAACAGATACTGATACACATAAAGGAATAGTTTACATTGATCCAACAGATTTAAAGAAAAAATGTAACGAAACACTAGCATCACAAAATATAAATCAATTTGATGCACCAACAGGAGTAAATACAGGATGTATGAAATTCTATATATATGACGAAAATAGCGACGGAACAGTAGATATGATTTTAGATCACAATACAAGTGGAAATATATATTGGGATAGAAATGCTACTGCAACTAGTTCAAGTATGAAAGAAGTCGCGGTAAGATTAACAGAAGATACAGAAGACTGGTTAGGTAATCCACGACTAATATATGCAGATGAAATTGCTCATATAGTAGGTGCTGACAGAGAAGATACAATAAAATGGGATAAAAACAAAGAAGTGATGGATTATTATGAACCAGATAATATTGATAAAATAACAAGTTTTTATCTAGACGGAAGTGGAACAACATATTCAAAAACAGATGGATGGAAAAAACAAGTGGCAGATTTAGAAAATAAGTCTCGCTATTCATGGTTATATGATTATACTGAATGTGAAAGACATGGATGCAATAATTATGATGGAAGATATTATTATAGTGATGATCTTCATGGGGAAAATAATAGTACAAGCATAACTGACACTGGTTGGTACATATCAGGTTACTGGACGCAAGATAATACATCAGATAAAAGATATGTCTGGGTCGTGGATTATACTGGTGAATTAAAAGCCGCAACTGCATTCGGTACAGGTTGGGGGGTACGCCCAGTTATAACACTATCAAAAGAATCATTAGAAATTGATTAAAAATAAAAACATAAGTATTATACTTATGTTTTTTTCTTTGTATAAAAATACGCTAAAAATAATAAACTTATATAGGTGGTAATATGAGTATAGTAAAAAGAGCCAGAAACTATTTACTAGATGAGATGTTCAATATGAGGGTTTTAAAGAATAAAATAGATATATGTAACTATGAAACAATAGGATACCTAGATAATGATTTGATAATTATAAATTATGATAGTGGAGAAATAAAAATAAAAGGAGAAAACCTAGTAGTATCAAAATTATTAAATGATGAAATATTAATTTCAGGAGATATAAAAAACATTGAAATGAGGTAAATATGAAAAATAAAATCATATACCAATTAAAAAATAAAATAAAAATAAGTATTACTGGAAAAAATATTAATAGATTTATAATGAGATTACATAATAACAACATAGAAATATTAAAATGTAATCATATAAATAAAGAAAAAATAAATATAATAATATATGAAAAAGACTATGAAAAATTGGAAAGTATTAAAACAATATATAATATAGAAAAACTAAATACATACGGAATGATAAAAATAAAAAAGAAACTAAACCTAAACAAATATTTAATAATAAGTATATTCATAGGATTAATGATACTTAAAACACTAACAAGTATTATTTATAATGTAGAAATAATATATAACGATCAAGAAACAATAAGATTTTTAAAACAAGAATTAAAAAACTACGGAATAAAAGAAAAAACATTTAAAAAGAATTACCATCAAATAGAAAAAATTAAAGAAGATTTAATAAATAAATATAAAGATAAAATAGAATGGATAGAAATAGAAACAAAAGGAACAAAATATATAGTAAGATTAGAAAAAAGAATAATAAAAGAAAAACAAGAACAACCTAAAAATAGACATATTGTTGCTAAAAAAGAAGCTATAATTAAAAATGTAAAAGCAATCAATGGACAAATTATAAAAGAGATAAATTCATATGTAAAAAAAGGAGACATAATAATTAGCGGTAATATAATGGATAATGATATAATAAAAGATACAGTACCTGCAGAAGGTGAAGTATTTGGAGAAACATGGTATGAAATAAATATAACTTATCCATTTGTATACCAAGAAACAAAAGAACTAAACAATAAAAAAGATGTATATGTAATTAAATTCTTAAACAAAGACATAGAAATATTTAATAAAAATAAATTTAAAACAAAAAAAATAGAAGAAAAAAAAATATTATCAAATAAAATGTTACCGATATCTTTTGTAAAACAAAAACAAATTGAAACTTTAGAAATAGAACAAATATTAACGACAGATGAAGCAATCAAAAAAGCAACCGAAAAAGCAGTAGAACAAATAAAAAGTAATTTAAAAGAAAATGAATTTATAATAAACTATAAAATACTAAATACAAACATCAAAGAATCAGAACTCGAATTAAATATTTTCTTTTCAATATATGAAAATATAACAGAATATCAAGAAATAATTGAAGAAATAAAAGAATAAAAATATACAAAATATATAAAATATGATATAATTTCATTTAGAAAAGAGGCATTTATGTTTTTTAAAAAAGATGAATTTATAATAGAAAGCAAACCAATAAGAACAGTAGTAGATGATAATTTATTAATACAGGTATCAGAACACATAAATAATGGATGTGAAGATGGATTAACTGAATCTGAAATACAAACACTATTAGACTGGACTGTCGAAAATACAAGACAAAATATTGAAAAATATACAGGGCAAGATATAACAGATGATGACTTAATGGGACTATGCGGATTTGCTCAAACATCAAGTCTAACCCCATTAGAAAATCATTTCAAAGAAACATATAATAGTACTACTGATTTCAACACACCAGATATCAAATATGTTGTAAATGATTTAAGACATGCATTTGGAACAATAACATTTCCATTAAAAACAGAAAATGGAGTGGTGGAAAAACAATATCTTGTAGATGTAACATTTAGACAATTCTTTAAAAGAATAATGTGTGAAAATCCAACATATTCATTAACTGGAACATTCGAAATGGATCCAGGATACTTTCTATGCAATAAAATAAGAAAAACGAAAGAGAGTATTCATCTTTCTAAACAGTTATTAAAAAAAGGATATGTTGAATTAACAGATGAAAATTTAAAATTATATATAGATTCATTTATATATAGTTCGATATATAGAACTAATCAAGATTATTTACACGACATGAAAAAATTAGATATTGATTTCTATAAAAAGAGATTAAGAAGAATGAAACCAGCAGAACAAGAATTCGATGAAAGACAATTATTAAGATGTAACAGTATAACAAGAATGCCGTATTTAAATAGTAAAATAAAAACAAGATAAGGAGTATTTATGGAAAACGTAGAAATATTTAATGAAACAAAAGAAGATTTAAAAGATTTAGAAATTTTAAAGCCATTATTAGAATATGCAAGAAAGAAAGAGAAGTTAGAAGATACAGAATTAGAATTCAGTGTAATAATAGTAGATAATAAAAGAATACACGAAATAAATAAGGAATATAGAGGAATAGATAGACCAACAGATGTTATATCATTTGCACTAGAAGATAATGAAGAAATTAAATTTGACAATTATAGAGTATTAGGTGATATTTATATATCAATAGATAAAGTAAGAGAACAAGCAAAAGAATATGGTCACTCAGAAAAAAGAGAATTAGCGTTCCTAACAGTTCATGGATTCTTACATCTATTAGGATATGATCATATGAAACCAGAAGAAGAAAAAATAATGTTTGCGAAACAGGAGGAAATATTAGATGGATTCGGTATCAAGAGATAAACTAAAAGAAAAGAGTTTTAAACGATTAGTAAAAAGTTTTAAATATGCAGTAGAAGGAATAATATACGCTTTTAAATATGAACAGAATATAATAGTTCATACGCTAGTAATGATACTAGTGATACTCTTAGGTATAGTATTGAAAATAAGTATGTTTGAATGGTTAATATGCCTAATACTATTCGGATTGGTAATCGCAACAGAAATGATTAATACATCAATAGAAGCAACAGTTGATCTAGCGTGTGATAAAAAAGATCCACTAGCTAAAATAGCAAAAGATACAGCAAGTGGAGCAGTATTAGTATTTGCTATAACAGCATCAGTATCAGGAATAATAATATTCTTACCAAAAATTATAGATATAATAAAAACCCTATAAGTAAAGCTTATAAGGTTTTTTTATTATTTAGATTTTTTACTAGACTTTTTATCAGATTTGTCATTAGTTTCTAAAACAAACTTATAGAACAATCCAGAAATAATTGCACCAGTAACAGGAGCAACTATAAAAATCCATAATTGTTTTAATGCTTCTCCACCTTGAATAACAGCAGGAGCAATACTTCTAGCAGGATTAACACTTGTTCCAGTAAATGGTATACCGAAGAAATGAACTAAAACTAAAGCTAAACCAATAACGATACCAGTTACATGTCCATTTTCCTTCTTATCAGTAACTCCTAAAACAACAAGAGTGAAAACAAAAGTTAAAATTACCTCAACAAGTATACCTGTCCAAATAGTAATATCATTAAAACTTGAATTAACAACATTAGCACCAAATCCTAACTCCTTACCGATACAAGCCCATAAAAGTAAAGTACCAGCAAATGCACCAATTATTTGAGCAATAATATATTTAATGCATTCCTTAACTTCCATTTTACCAGCAACTGTTAAAGAAATACTAACAGCAGGGTTAATGTGACAACCTGAAACATTACCAATACTATATGCAGCCGCAATAACTACAAGTCCAAAAGCAAGACCAGTCATTATTGGATGACCATATATAGCAGCAATACCACAAGCAAAAAGTGTTAACATCATAGTTCCAACACCCTCACAAATATACTTTTTCATAATTCACCTCCTTACCTATCTACCATAATTATACAATATTGAAAAAAAATATTAAATAAAAAACAAATAAAAACTTAAAAAATATTCAATCAAGCACATATTTATGGTATACTTAATCTAGTAAACAAAATAGGAGGTAACAATGATTGAAGAATTATTAGAACTAGGAAAGAATTCATATAGCCCTTACTCACAATTTAGAGTTGCTGCAATAGTAGTAATGAAAGATGGTAATAAATTTAGAGGAGTAAACGTAGAAAATGCTTCATATGGGGCAACTATATGTGCTGAAAGAAGTGGAATACTAAGTGCAGTAAGCGCAGGATATAAAAAAGGTGATTTTAAAGAATTACATATAATGTGCTTAGATAGTAATAAAATAAGCACTCCATGTTTTATGTGTAGACAAGTAATATCTGAATTATTTGATAAAGATGCAATTGTAACATGCTACAACAACAATGGAGAATCAAAAGAATATAAGGTAAGCGAATTATGTCCTTACCCATTTGATGAGGATGATTTAAAATGAAATCAGGATTTGTAACATTAATAGGAAGACCAAATGTAGGTAAATCGACACTAATAAATAGTATTGTAGGAAAAAAAGTCGCAATCACATCAAATAAACCACAAACAACAAGAAATATAATTCAAGGAATATACAATGATTCAGAAACACAAATAGTATTCGTAGATACACCAGGTATTCATAAACCAAGCCATAAATTAGGAAAAACACTAAATAAACAAGCATATTATTCAATAAATGACGTTGATATAATACTTTTTCTAGTAGACGGAAGCGAAGAATTAGGTGGTGGAGATAAATATATACTAGAAACATTAAAAAATGTAAAAAAACCAGTAATACTAATAATAAATAAAATAGATAAATTAACAAAAGAAGAAGTATTATTAAAAATAAATGAGTATAAAGACCTATATGAATTTAAAGAAATAATACCTTTATCCGCACTTAAAAATAAAAATACCGACACAGTAGTAAAAGTACTAAAAAACTACTTAACCGATAATATTAAATACTATGGAGAAGATACTTATACAAATAAAAATCTAACATTTACAGTGGCAGAAATAGTGAGAGAAAAAGTATTTAATTTAACAGAAGAAGAAGTACCACATTCACTGACATGTATAACAGAAAACATAAAAAAAACAAAAGATCACTATGTAATAAATGTGGCAATAATTGTTGATAGGGATTCATTAAAGAAAATTGTAATAGGTAAACAAGGAAGTAAAATAAAAGAAGTAGGAATAAAAGCCAGAAAAGAATTAGAAGAATTGTTAGGTACGAAAGTATACTTAGACCTATTCGTAAAAACAATTCCTAAATGGAGAGATAGAGAAAAATATCTACAAGAATTTGGATATAATGATTTTCTTGAATAAAATATAAAAATAGTCCCATTATAAAATAGGTGATAAAATGAAAAACTTATTATGGGACTTATTTAAAAATACAGGAAAAATAGAATACTATATAAAACTAAAGGAAGTAGAAAAAAATGAGAGAAATAACAAAAGGAAAAAAATATAGACACTTCAAAGGAGATATAATAACAGTAATATGTCTCGCAAAAGACTCAGAAACATTAAAAGAACAAGTTGTATATGAACATAATAATCAAATATGGGTTAGAGATAAAGAAATGTTTTTATCACGTGTTGATAAAGAAAAATATCCAAATATAAAACAAACTTATAGATTCGAAGAAATATGATAGAACGCATTGAAGGAATAATAATAAAAGATTCTTCATATAGTGAGACAAGTAAATTAATAACTCTAATAACAAGAGAACATGGAATAATTAATCTACTCGCAAAAGGTGCGAAAACACTAAAAAGCCCACTAAGAAGTACAACAACAAAGCTAACACATGGATATTTCAATATAATATATAAAGAGTCTAAACTATCTACATTAAAAGAAGTAGATGTAATAGACTACTATAAAAATATAAAACAAGACATAAATAAAATTAGTTATGCATCATATATATTAGAACTAGTAGAACAAGTAATTAAACAAACAAACAATGAAGAAGTATTTGATAATCTAGTTTACTCCCTAAAAAAAATAGAAGAAAATATGAATCCATTAGTAATAACTAATATACTAGAATTAAAATGTCTAGACTATCTAGGAGTAATGCCAATACTTGATTGTTGTAGTGTATGTGGAAATAAAAACATAATAACTATATCAGCTGATCAAGGCGGATATATATGTAAAAACTGTAGAAAAGACGAAACAATAGTAGATGAAAGGACAATAAAACTACTAAGAATGTTTTATTATGTAGATATAAATAAAATAGATAAATTAGAAATATCAAAAAAAATATCAGAAGAAATAAATTATTTCTTAAATGCATATTATGAAAGATATACAGGATTATATCTTAAAAGTAAAAAATTCATAGAAAAATTATCAAAAGTAGGTGAAAAAAATGAATAACTATAAATATTTATTAGTACCAGTAATAACACTGTTAATATGTCAAACACTAAAATTCTTAATAGAATCAATAACAACAAAAGAATTAGTATGGGGAAGATTATTTAATGGAACAGGTGGAATGCCTTCATCACATACATCTTTCTCATCATCTTTAACAATGATGTTAGGACTAAACTTAGGATTTGATAGTCCAATGTTCGCAATAGCATTAGTATTTACATTTATAGTATCATATGACGCAATGGGGCTTAGAATGGAAAGCGGTAAACAAGCAGAAGCAATCAATAAACTATTTGACGAAACATTCAAAGATAAAGGTATGACAAAATTAAAAGAAAAACTAGGTCATAAACCAGAAGAAGTTTTAGCAGGTATGATTCTTGGAACACTATCCGCATTATTCTTTACATTTATAATATTTAAATAAGACACTTAAAAAAAGTGTTTTATTTTTTATTAAAAAAATTAATTTGTAGTTGACAATAAAAATAATTTTGTGTTAATATAAATTTGTATAAATGATAGAAGGGGGAAATAAATATGAATGAAATAATTGAAAAAGAAAAAGTAGAAGACTTAATCTATGAAATAAGAGGAAAACAAGTAATGTTGGACTCCGATTTAGCAAAACTTTATAAAGTTGAAACAAAAAGAATTAATGAGGCCGTAAAAAATAATCCTGAAAAATTTCCCGAAAGATTTTCATGGAAATTAACCGACAAAGAAAGTAATATTTTTTTGGTCGAAAATTTCGACCAAAAATTAGAAACTCGTGGAGGAAAGTATAAGAATCAAAGAGTGTTTACAGAACAAGGTGTTATGATGCTTGCAACAATTTTAAAAACAAAAATAGCTATAGAAACAACAATAAGAATAATGGACGCATTTGTAGAAATGAAAAAATATTTTTCAAATAATTTATTAGAACAAAAATTCATTAATAATCAAGTTATAAAAAACACCAAAGAAATAGAAATAAATAGTGAAAAGATCAAATTATTGCAAGAATCATTCGATAAACTATCTAAAAAAAGAAAAGCAAGTGAAATATATTTTAATGGGCAAATGTTTGATGCATACTCAAGAATAATAAGCATATTTAGTGAAGCAACAGAAGAACTTATAATAGTAGATATGTATGCAGATATAAAGATATTAGATATCATAAAAGAATTAAATATAAAAGTAACAATTATTACAAAGAAGAATAATCTTTTAAAAGAAAACGACATAGAAATATATAATAAACAATATAATAATCTAAAAGTAATATATAATAATACTTTTCATGATAGATATTTTATAATAGATAATAAAACAGTATATCATTGTGGGACAAGCATAAATAGAATAGGATATAAAACATTTAGTATTAATCTACTAAACGATAAAGAAGTAACAATTCCACTAATCAATAATATAAATTCAATAAAATAAAAACATTGACACATAATAAAAAATGTAATAAAATAACAATGTAATATTTGAAATGCGATGACTGGCTTGGAAACCAAGAGCAATATACTTAAAGCTGATTCTTTTAGAATAAGTAAGGTGGAACCGCCCAATTGGGTCCTTACAAACTAAAGGAATCTTTTTATTTGAAAGGAAGATTTTATGGAAAAATTAACAATGGAAAAAATGGTAAATTTATGCAAACAATATGGATTTATTTATCAAGGCTCAGAAATATATGATGGACTAGCAAATACTTGGGATTACGGTCCTCTAGGAAGTAGATTAAAAAACAATATAAAAGATGCTTGGAGAAAAAGATTCGTACAAGACAATAAAAATAGTTATGAATTAGATGCAGCAATTCTTATGAACCCAGAAGTTTGGGTAGCATCCGGACACGTATCTTCATTTGCAGATCCACTAATAGATTGTAAAGAATGTAAATCAAGACATAGAGCAGATAAATTAATAGAAGAATTCTCAAACGGTGAAGAAACAGGAGACGGTTGGGATAATGAAAAACTAGAAAATTACATTAAAGAGAATAATATTCCATGTCCAAAATGTGGTAAAACTAATTTCACAAATATAAGACAATTCAATCTATTATTTGAAACTCATATGGGTGTAACAGAAGATACCAAAAACAAAGTATATCTAAGAGGAGAAACAGCACAAGGAATATTTGTAAATTTTCTAAATGTACAAAGAAGCATGAGAGCGAAAATTCCTTTTGGTATAGCCCAAATTGGTAAAGCATTTAGAAACGAAATAACTCCAGGTAACTTTATTTTCAGAACAAGAGAATTTGAACAAATGGAATATGAATTTTTCTGTAAACCAGGAACAGATTTAGAATGGTTTAAATATTTTGAAGAATATTGTATGAAATTCTTAAAAGACCTAGGAATAAAAGAAGAAAATCTAAGACTAAGAAAACATAAACCAGAAGAATTAGTATTCTATAGTAAAGGAACAACAGATATTGAATATAACTATCCAAACGGATTTGGAGAACTATGGGGAATTGCTGATAGAACAGACTATGACTTAACAGTACATACTAATCATTCAGGTAAAGAATTAAAATATTTAGATCCAGAAACAAACGAAAAATATACTCCATACGTTATTGAACCATCAGTAGGATGCGATAGATTATTACTAGCAGTACTATGTGATAGTTATGAAGAAGAAACATTAGAAGATGGAACAACAAGAGAAGTAATGCATTTTTCACCATCGATTGCTCCATATAAAGTAGCCGTACTTCCACTTATGAAGAAATATCATCAAGAAAAAGCTGAAGAAATCTATAATTTACTATCAAAAGAAGTTATGACTTCATATGATGAAACAGGAAATATTGGAAAAAGATATAGAAGACAAGATGTTATAGGAACTCCATTCTGTGTTACAATCGATGAAGAAACACTAAATAATAATACAGTAACAGTAAGAGATAGAGATACTATGGAACAAATAACAATTAGTGTTGATGAATTAGTAAATTATATTAAAGAAAAAACAAGTTTTTAAAAGGCACTAAATAAGTGCTTTTTTCGTCTAAATTTGACAAATACTTAAAATATGGTATAATATGTCCCATTCGTGTAAAAAACGAAGGGGGATTATTATGAGAAAAAATACAAAGAATTTACCAATAATATTAGGTATAATTCTAGTAGTTATAGGCTCACTATTACCATCAATAAGAATAGCCCAAGAAAATATAAACTTTATAAAAGAAAATGGACCATTAATAATAATATTAATATCAGTAATGATACTTTTATTAAAATACGAAAAAAAAGAACTTATTATTGTTCCATCATTATTATCACTTGCGTTGATTATAAAATTCACACTTGATAATAAATTAAGATTAAAAGAAATAAATGAAAAATATAACTGTTTTGCTGGATTTAAATATGGATTAGTAGTAATGATAGTAGGTAACATTATAATATTATTATCATTAATATTATCAATTCCAAATTTAAAAGAAAAAACAGAATTAGTAAAAAATAAAATAAAAGGGATATCAGAAAAATTACAAAATATTAAACCAAAACATCATAAGTTAACAGCACATCTAATAGAAAAAATGAGTAAAAAAGAATCGAAACAAAAAATATCAAAAGAAACAACAAAAGATGGTAAAATTAAATTCAATAAAATAATAGTAAAAGTAGATAAAACTTCAAAAGAAAAGAAAACATTTAAAGAAAAAATAGATGATTTACTATTAAAATTAAGAATTAAAAAAATATCTAGAAAAAAATTATCAGTTTCTAGATATAGAGATGAAAAAACAAATAAGAAAACATGCTATATACCAACAATTAATATAAGAAAATGGACTAGAAATAGTATCTGTTGTATAAATTGTGGAGCTACAGTAAGTGAGAATTCAGAATATTGTTTCTTATGCGACTGTAAAGTTAAATTAAGTGAAAAAGAACAAAATTTATCATAAACTATACAGAAAATGTATAGTTTTTTTCTTTATTTTTAAAAGATAATTGATAGAACAAATACTTTTTGATATAATTATTAATAGGGTGTAGATATGGAAAATATATATAATTACAGATTAGAAGAATTAAAAGAATATTTTAAAAATATTAACGAAAAAGAATTTAAAGCTATACAAGTATATGAGTGGTTATATAAAAAAAGAGTAAAATCATTCGATGAAATGACAAATATAAAAAAAGAAGTTATTGAAAAATTAAAACAAGACTTCAAAATAGAACCATTAAAAATACTAAAAAAACAAATAGATACAGATGTATGTAAATATTTATTTGAACTAGAAGATAAGAATAAAATAGAAGCAGTATTAATGAAACATGATTATGGAAATTCATTATGCGTTTCAACTCAAGTAGGATGTAATATGTCATGTGCATTCTGTGAAAGTGGAAGATTAAAAAAAGTAAGAAATCTGAGTTCCTATGAAATGGTTTTACAAATACTAGAAGTTGAAGAAGATTTAAATATAAGAATATCTCATGTAGTGCTTATGGGAATAGGAGAACCATTTGATAACTATGATAATGTAATTAGATTCATAGACATAATTAATGAACCAAAAGGAATTGATTTGGGAGCACGACATATAACAGTATCAACATCAGGACTTGTTCCTAAAATAAATGAATTTGCTGCTAACCCAAAACAAGTTAATCTAGCAATTAGTTTACATGCACCAAATAATGAAATAAGAAATAAAATTATGCCAATAAATAAAGCATACCCTATAGAAAAATTAATAGAATCTGTAAAAAACTATTTAAATAAAACAAATAGAAGAGTAACATTTGAATATATAATGTTAAAAGATATAAATGATAAAGTTGAAAATGCAATAGAATTATCTAGACTATTAAAAGGAATAAATTGTTATGTCAATTTAATCCCATATAATGAAACAAGTCATATAGAATATAAAAAAAGTGAAAAAGAACAAATATTAAAATTCTATGATACACTAAAAAAGAATAATATAAATGTAACAATAAGAAAAGAATTCGGTAAAAAAGTAAGTGCAGCATGTGGTCAATTAAGATCAAATTATGAGGAGGAAAAATAATGGAATACGCCTATTTAACAGATCCTGGAAAAGTAAGAGAACATAATGAAGATAGTGTAATAATAGTAAAAAACCATAATAACGAATATCTACTTGCGGTAGCAGATGGTATGGGAGGACATAGAGGAGGAGAAATTGCTTCAAGTATTGCCATATCTCATATTGGGAAAAGTTTTAGAGACTTAGGAAAATTAGGAAAAAAAGAAGACGCTATACTATGGATAAAAAATGTAGTAAGTGAAGCGAATGTACTAATATATAAATATACAGAAGAAAATCCTGAATCATCTGGAATGGGAACAACAATAGTAATGGCACTTTTAACTAAAGACTATCTACTATTTGGTAATATTGGAGACTCATCAGGATATGTATATAAAGATAAACAGGTACATAAAATTACAAATGATCATACATTAGTAAATTTACTTCTTAAATCGGGAGAAATAACAGAAGAAGAAGCAAAAGACCATCCAAGAAAAAATGTTTTAATGAAAGCACTAGGAGCAACAACAAATGTAGAAATGGATATATTCGATGTAGAAACAGATGTAGAAGGAATATTCCTATGTAGTGATGGCCTAACTAATATGTTAGAAGATGACCAAATCTCTAAAGTATTGAATGAGGAAATAACAGCAGACGAAAAAGCAAATAAATTAATAATAAAAGCAAACAATAGAGGTGGAACAGACAATATCTCAGTTGCATTCTTAAAGAAAGATGGTGAAAATAGTGATAATTAGGGGACAAAAAATTAATGACAGATATCAAATAATTAGAACAATCGGAGAAGGTGGAATGGCAAACGTTTATCTAGCACATGACCTAATACTAGATAGAGACGTAGCTGTAAAAATTCTAAGAGGAGACTTAGCTGATGATGAAAAATTTGTAAGAAGATTTCAAAGAGAAGCAATTGCGGCCTCATCACTTAGCCATCCAAATATAGTTGAGATGTATGATGTAGGAGAAGACGATGGAAAATACTATATAGTAATGGAATATGTAGAAGGAAAAACACTAAAAAGTCTTATAAAAAAACGTGGAGGATTAACACTTCCAGAGGTAATAGATATAATGACACAATTAACAAGTGCCATTGCCTGTGCGCATGACTCAAACATAATACATAGAGATATCAAACCACAAAACGTTCTAATAAAAGAAGACGGAATAGTAAAAATTACAGACTTTGGTATTGCTATGGCACTAAATAGTAATGAATTAACACAAACAAATTCAGTTATGGGCTCAGTACACTATCTACCTCCAGAACAAGCAAACGGTAAAGGAGCAACCCTAAAAAGTGATATATATTCACTAGGAATAGTAATGTTTGAACTATTAACAGGACAATTACCATTTAAAGGAGATAACGCTGTAGAAATTGCAATCAAACAAATGAAAAATCAAATTCCAAGTGTATGTAATATAAATAGTTTAATTCCACAATCAGTTGAAAATATAATATTAAAAGCATGTGCTAAGAATCCAAAGAATAGATACAATAACGTAGTAGAAATGTACAATGATATAGAAACTTGTCTAGATGAAGAGAGAATGAATGAAAAAAGATACGTATATCAATATTCAGAGACAGAAGACATAGAAGATACAAAAGAAGTAAAGAATATAAAAGAAATAAAAGAAACAAAAGAAAAATCAGAATTAGATGAAATAGAAGATAATGAAGACAATAAAAAATCAAATAAAGCATTCATTATAATTGGAATAGTAACAGCAGTCTTAATAATAGGAGCAATCATTGCGATAATCGCACTTCCAAAAACAACAAAAGTAAAAGAAATTACAGTTCCAGATGTATCAAAACTTACAATAGCTGCAGCAGAAAGCAAATTAAAAGAAGCAGGATTTGAAGTAAACGAACAAAGAGAAGAAAGAACAAGCAAGGATATAGAAGAAGGATATGTTATAATGACAGATCCCCCACAAGGAGTAAATAGAAAAAAAGGAACAGTAATAACACTTATAATTTCATCAGGAGAAAAAGGAATTGAAATAGAAAATTACGTTGGACAAAACTACCACGAAGTAAAAGGAAAACTAGAAGCATTTGGTATAAAAGTAGTAGAAGAAAAAAAAGACGTTGAAAAAGATGAAAAAGATTCCGTAAAAGAATATCAAATACTAGAACAAAGACCAATAGCAGGAACAAAATTAATAGAAGGAGATACAATAACATTAATAACTCCAAATCTAATCGTTAAATACCCTAACTTTGTTGAAGAAAAATGGACAAAAGACGCAATAGAAAAATTCTGTAAAGAATATGAAATATCAGTACAATTTGTAGAAGAAGAAACTGACACATATGAAGCAGGAACAGTTATAAAACAAGATAGAGTAGCAGGAACACAAGTTAAAAAAGGTTACCCATTAGTAGTAACAATCGCAAAAGAAAAGAAAAAAGAACCAATTGAGACAGTTCTACCAACGGATGATAAAGAAAAAACTACTGATAATGGAGAAAAAACAGAGGAAAATAAGCCAAACAATTAATATGCAGGGAATAATAATTAAAAATATAAGTAACGATTATGTAGTAAAAACAGAAGATAAACTATACACCTGTAAAGCAAGAGGAAAGTTTAGAAAAGAAAAAACTATTCCTCTTGTGGGTGATAATTGCATATTTGATGAACAAAAAAATTACATAATAGAACTGCTACCAAGAAAAACTGAACTTATAAGACCACCTGTTGCAAATATTGATCAAGCATTCATAATAACAAGTGCAAAAGAACCAGACTTCTCATCAAATTTACTAGATAAACTACTTTGTATAATAGAATACAATAACATAAAACCAATAATTTGTTTCACGAAACTAGATTTATTAAATGAAGAAGAAATAAAAGAAATAAATAAAGTAATAGAATACTATAAAAGAGTAGGATATCAAGTATTCAAAAACACAGAAATAGAAAAAATTAAAAAAGCATTTAAAGAAAAAATAACAGTATTTACAGGACAAAGTGGAGCTGGGAAATCAACACTTCTAAATAAGATAAACCCAGAATTAAAATTAAAAACAAACGAAATCTCCCTTGCGCTAGGAAGAGGAAAACACACAACTAGACATGTTGAATTAATTGAAATGTATGATGGACTAGTAGCAGATACTCCAGGGTTCTCAAGTCTAAGTTTCATTGGAATGACAAATGAAGATATAAGAGATAACTTCATAGAATTTAATGAATATAGAGATAAATGTGAATATAAAGATTGTATGCATGTAAGTGAAGAAGACTGTGAAATAAAAAGACAACTAAATAAGAATATAGAAACATCAAGATATGAAAACTATCTAAAATTTCTAAAGAGGTGAAATATGTTATCAGTATCAATACTAGGAATAAAAGAAAAAATAAGAAAAAATATAAAAAAACTAGATAAAATGAATATTGATTTTTTTCACATCGATATAATGGATGGAATATTTGTAGAAAATACTACCTGGAAATATAAAGAAGTTAGTAAAATATTAAAAAATACTAAAACAAAAAAAGATGTACACCTTATGGTAAAAGAACCAAAAAAATATATTGATGAATACATTAAAATAAGACCTGAGATCATAACATTTCACTATGAAGCAACCAATGAACACTTAGAATTAATTAATTATATAAAAGAAAATAACATAAAAGCAGGAATATCAATAAAACCAGATACTAAAGTAGAAGAAATAAAAAATCTTCTAGAATATGTAGATTTAGTACTTGTTATGAGCGTTGAACCAGGAAAAGGCGGACAAAAATATATAGAAAATTCTACAAATAAAATAAATGAATTATATAAATTAAGGGAAGAAAATAGTTATAATTATCTAATAGAAGTAGACGGTGGAATAAATAATGAAACAAAAGAATTCGCAAAAAATGCAGATATACTTGTAGTTGGAAGCTATATAACAAATAATAATTACGAAGAAAAAATAAATGAAATGAAAGGACTATAATAGTCCTTTTTTTGACAAAATAAAAAAAATATAGTATAGTATACGCAAACAAAAGGGGAAATAATATATGGAAATAGAAAGAATAGTTGAAAGAATCTATAAATTATCTAAAAAAAATCATAGGACCACACTCCTACCTGAAACAATAATGGAAGTATTAGATAATTCAAAGGTAATATTTAATTCAAATGAGAAGAATACTACAATATTCAAAGAAATAATTAAAACCCAAAACTGTAGAGGCGTATACTGTAGATTAGCAGAAAGATATAGCGTTAAAAAACAAAGAATATTTATAATACAAGACTGTATGATAGAAAAAATGTATTTAGCAGACGCAAAAAGAAGATTTCAAAAATTAGAAACAAATGAAGAAAAATTAAATGCAGACATTAATATGACAGGACTTGATAATAAAACATTGGATATTCTTACAGAATTACACTGTAAAAAAGTAAAAGACATATTTGAAATAGAAGAAAAATATCTTAAAGAAGTATTCAGAATAAGACAAGTAGAATATAAAAGATTAGTAATAAGATTAAATGAATTAGGAATATCAGCACCAGAAAAAAAAGACCACCATGTAAAATTATTAGAAGAATTAGATATGACACCACGAGCTTATAAATATATAAAAGGAAACGGAATATGTACAAATATGGATTTTATTAGAAATATAAATAGTTTATTAAATGACCCAAAAATATCAGATGTAACAAAAAAACAAATAAAAGATCTATATATAAGAGTTAGAAATGAACTAGACGTAATAGAACCAGAAGAACAAAATAAGAATTTCAATAAATAAAAATGTAAGAACAAACTTACATTTTTTCATTATATATTTTTAAATTAAATACTTTGTGATATAATGAATACAAGGTAGTGATAATATGAAAAAAAGAAGAATCAAAAAATCTGCTATAATTAAATTGGTATCAGTAATAATCATAATATTTGCTTTATCAAATTATATTAAAATACAAAAATATCATAAAACAAATGAATATAAATTAAAAAAAATAGGATATAATAAAGAAGAAATTTCAATAATTTTAAATGAAACAAAAGAAAATATAGACTATATAATAGAAAATGAATATGATGAACAAATAGATGATATAATTAATGAAAAATATTATTTAAACAAAAATTTAGAAAAATATATAGAATATAAAAAAAACAACGAAAATAAAAATCTATCAGATGTAATCGCAATAATAAATACAAATGCAGATAAAGAAGAATATAATGAACCAAGAAAAGCAGATATAGAAAAAAAAGAATTAATGTTAGTAAATAAATATAACTATCTTGAAGAAAACTATACTCCAGAAAATGTTAAACCAATTTCACCAATGTATGCATATGACGAAAATAATGCACCAGAAGAAGTAATGGAACACTATAAAGAAATGTTTTATGCTGCTAAGAATGATGGAATGGATTTGATAATATCATCATCATATAGAAGCTACAAAGAACAAAAAGAAACATATGAGTTTTATGAACAAATAAAAGGAGATGATGTAAAAAACTATGCATCACTTCCAGGATTCTCAGAACATCAAACAGGTTTAGCATTCGATATATTAACAACAGGAGTTATGACAGACGATTTTGACAAAACTAATGAATTTAAATGGTTAATGGATAACTCATACAAATATGGATTCATACTTAGATATCCAAAAGATAAAGAATACATAACAAAATTTGACTATGAATCATGGCATTTTAGATATGTAGGAATTGATGCAGCAAAAGTAATTCATGACGAGAATATAACATTTGAAGAATACTATGCATATTATATAGAAAAATAGGAGCGCTTAATGAAAACAAACATAATAACTGGACTAACAGATAAAGAAGTAGAAGAAAGAATAGTAAAAAATAAAATAAACTATAATACAACCATTAAAACGAAAAGTGTTAAAGATATATTTAGGACAAATATTTGTACATTGTTTAATTTCCTAAATCTTTTCTTAGCCTTTTTGGTTTTTTTAGTAGGAGCATACAAAAATTTATTATTCATGGGAACAATTATATGCAATACGTTTATAGGAATAGTCCAAGAACTAAAAAGTAAAAGAATAATAGATAAGTTATCATTAATAGTATCAAAAAAAGCAACGGTTATAAGAAGTAAAGAAAAACAAGATATAGAGATAGATAGAATAGTATTAGACGATATACTAGTACTAAATAGCGGAAAACAAATAGTAACAGATGCCATAATTAGAAAAGGAAAAATAGAAGTAAATGAAGCACTAATAACAGGAGAAATAACACCAATAAAGAAAAAAACAGGAGATACAATACTCTCAGGAAGCTATGTAGTAAGTGGCGAAGCCCTAGTACAAGTAATACATGTAGGAGAAGAAAACTATACATATAAAATAACAAAATCAGCAAAATATTTAAAACCAATTGGTTCAGAAATAATGAAATCATTAAAAAAAATAATAAAAATAGTATCATATATAATAGTACCAATTGGAATAATGTTCTTTATAAAACAAATAAATTTACCAAATAATACACTACAAAATAGTATAGTTAATACAGTCGCAGCCTTAATCGCCATAATACCAGACGGACTAATGCTTTTAACAAGTACAGTAATGGCTATAGGAACAATAAAACTATCAAAATATAATGTATTAATACAAGAAATGTATAGTATAGAAAATATTGCCAGAGTTGATACAATATGTTTTGATAAAACAGGAACTCTAACTGAAGGAAAAATGAAAGTAACAGAATACATAAAATTAAAAGATATTAACACAATCGATATAATAAAAGAAATCTGTTATAATTTGGATAATAATAATTCAACAATGAATGCCATAGTAGAAAAATATGGAAAAAGAAATAATTATAAAGTAAAAAAAATAATACCATTTAAATCAGAAAATAAATGGTCAGCAGTTACATTTGAAGAATATGGATCCTATATAATAGGAGCACCCGAAATATTATTTAATAATAAAATACAGGAAATAGAAAAATACGAAAAAGAAAATAGAGTAATAGTTTTAGCACATACTAAAGAAAAAATTTCAGAAGAAAATACACCTAAAACACTTGAACCATTAGGACTATTTCTAATAGAAGATAAAATTAGAAAAGAAGCAAAAGATACAATAGAATTCTTTGAAAAAAATGGAGTAGAAGTAAAAATAATATCAGGAGATAACCCTATAACAGTATGTAATATAGCAAAAAAATTAAACTTATCATTTAAAGATAAGTACATAGATACAACAAATCTAAGCAATGAAGAACTAAAAAAATCAGCATTAGAATATAATATCTTTGGTAGAGTAACACCGCAAGCAAAAAAAACAATAATCGAATCCCTTCAAAAAAACAATCACGTAGTCGCAATGACAGGGGATGGAGTAAATGATGTACTCGCATTAAAACAAGCAGATTGTGCAATTGCTTTATCATCAGGAAGTGAAGCAGCACGAAATGTTTCAGAATTAATATTATTAGACTCTAACTTCAACTCAATACCTAAAATAGTATTAGAAGGAAGAAGAATAATAAATAATCTAGAAAGATCAGCGTCCCTTTTTATAACAAAAACATTATATGCAATGCTTTTATTAATACTATTTATGTTTATAAAAAAAACATATCCATTTATACCAATACAATTAACATTAACAAGCGTATTTACAATAGGAATACCAGCATTTATTCTCGCGCTTGAACCAAATAATGAAAAAGTAAAAGGTAAATTTTTAATAAACGTTGCATCAGTCTCATTTCCAACATCAATAACAATATTATTTTCAACGATATTATTATTGATAACTTCAAATCATTTAAGACTATCACAACAAGATATATCAACACTCGCAGTACTACTATTAGGAACTATAGGATTCATACATATATATAGAATATCAAAACCATTAAATATAATAAGAACGACATTATTAATTTCAATGATAATTTCATTTCTAATTGCGGTATTTGGATTCGAAAAACTTTTTTCATTATCAATAATGAATTTAAAACTAACAATAATATACTTAATATTAGCGTTAGTCGCATATATATCTATAAATATAATCGCAAAAATATTTAACAAACTAAGGAGTTAAAATGAAATATACGATAGATAATAAAGAATATGAAGTCATAATTACAAAAAAGAATAATAAAAATACATATATAAGAGTAAAAGAAGATATGAAAATATATGTAACAACTAGTCATTTCACAACAAAAATCGGTATAAAAAAACTAATAGATAATAATATAGAAGCAATTAAAAAAATGATACAAGAACAAACTAAAAAGAATAAAAAAAATGAATATTTTAATTATTTAGGAATTAGCTACGAAGTATTTATAGATGAAGTAGACGATATTAAATTCTTAGATGACGCAATATTTGTCCCATCAGAAGAATATTTAAATAAATGGTTAAAAAATAAAATAAAAACATTATTCAAAGAAAGACTAGATTATAATTACAATAGATATGAAGAGAGTATTCCTTATCCAAAATTAAAAATAAGAACTATGAAAACACGATGGGGAGTATGTAACATAAGAGATAATTCAGTAACACTAAATACAAAACTAATTGAATATGATATAGAAAAATTAGACTATGTAATAATACACGAATTATCACATTTTATACATTTTAATCATTCAAAATTATTTTGGAATCAAGTAGAAAAATATAAACCAAATTATAAACAAATAAGAAAAGAACTAAAAGACTAAAACCGACAAAAAAAATAATTATTACGACCTATAATAAAATAGGTGATAATATGCAAGTAAAATTATTTGATGAAGCCCATGAATTGGATTTAGAAGCATCAATTAATAAATTTTTAAAAGATTTAGACGGAGATATAATAGATATTAAATATCAAGTCGCAATAGGTATATCAGGAGAAGAACAGATATATTGTTTTTCGGCAATGATAATATATAATAAAAATTAAAAACATCTTTAAAAATAAGATGTTTTTTAGTATAATAATGGGTGAGGTGTTTTAAATGGAAAAACAAAACAATAAAATAACAAGTAGAAATGTTGATTTCGCAAAATGGTATACAGATGTAGTACGTGCTGCTAACTTGGCTGATTATACATCAGTAAAAGGATGCATTGCGATAGAACCAAATGGATATGCAATATGGGAGAAAATGCAAGAAATATTAGACAAAGAATTCAAAAAATTAGGACACGTTAACTGTCAAATGCCACTATTAATACCAGAAAACTTGTTAAATAAAGAAAAAGATTTAGTTGAAGGATTCGCACCAGAAGTTGCTTGGGTAACAATTGGTGGACAAAAAGAATTAGAAGAAAAATTATGTATTAGACCAACAAGTGAAACATTATTCTGTGATTACTATAAAAATCATGTAAAATCACATAGAGACTTACCTAAACTATACAATCAATGGTGTAATGTATTAAGATGGGAAAAAGAAACAAGACCATTCTTAAGATCAAGGGAATTTTTATGGCAAGAAGGACATACTATACACGCAACAGCTGAAGAAGCTAAAAAAGAAACAGACCAAATGTTAGAGGTATATTATAATTTCTTTAATAACGTTTTAGCTATTCCTTCAATAAAAGGAAGAAAAACAGAAAAAGAAAAATTTGCAGGAGCAGAATATACATTAACAAATGAAGCATTAATGTATAATGGTGTAGCACTTCAATCAAGCACATCTCATTATTTCGGACAAAAGTTCTCAAGTGCATATGATGTAAAATTTACGAGTATTGAAAATAAAGAAGAATATGTATATCAAACATCATGGGGAACAACAACAAGAATGATAGGAGCACTTATCATGGTACATAGCGATGATTATGGACTAGTATTACCTCCAAGAATAGCTCCAAAACAAGTAGTAATAGTACCAATTGGAAATAATGACGAAGTAATCAATCTATCTAATAAAATTAATAAAGAATTATTAGATAATAATATAACTTCATATATAGATAACTCAGAAAAATCTCCAGGATTCAAATTTGCAGAAGCAGAAGTAAATGGAATACCAGTTAGAATAGAAATAGGAGCACGTGATCTAGAACAGAATAAAATTACATTCGCACGCCGTGATACAAGAGAAAAAATTACTGAAAATAAAGATATAAATATAGTAGAATATGTATCAAATTTATTAGAAACAATTCAAAAAGATATGTATGAAAGAGCATTAAAAAGAAGAAATGAACTTACGTTTGAAGCACACAACATGAGTGACATAGAAAACATACTAAATACACAACCAGGGTTTATCCATGCAATGTGGTGTGGTGACGAAGAATGCGAATCAAAAATAAAAGAAATAAAAGGCTGTAAATCAAGATGCATCACAGAAGAACCACCAATTGATACAAAATGTGTATGTTGCGGTAAAGAAGCAAAACATCACGTTATATGGGGTATACAATACTAAGTAGAGCAATCTACTTTTTATTATGCATAAAAAAATTAGTCATTTTTTTGACTAATTTAACAATATAAAGATTCACTTTTTAATTGTTCTGATTTTTTTTAATTAATTTCTTTTCACATTGATTTGAATTATCATTTAATATGAATGGGATAGAATCTTTTATAGCTTCACTGAGTGGTTTGATTGGCATATTTCTTTGAAAAAAATCTTTTGGAAATTTTGGGATTTGTTTTCTCTTCATAATAAACCTCCAATATTTATCAATATTATATAATAAAACCCTAAAAAAGGCAACATACAATTAATTTATGAATTATAAATTAGTTAGTACTTTATGAACCTTATTTTTATTATTGAGTTCTAATATTAATTTGACAAGTGTTCCTAAAAGTTCATCTTTCATATGTGCAATGACTTCATATTCGATTTTATCCTTTTTAAAATAAAATAATTCATCTGCTTTAATATAGCCTTCCTTATCGTTTAAATTTCTTCCAATGATTTGATTTCTATCTATATTGAGATTACTTTCAATTCCTAATTTATGCCTTTTGTGTTTAGCGTCATGAAAGCTACACATCATATTTGAAACAAAATCATATGAATAACCTTCTATATAATTTTCATCATCATTAATGACTACAAACGAATGCTTCGGAACAAGCGTTCCAGAGGAATCTATAAATTCTTTGACAACTATAATATCTCCTAATTTACACATATCAAAACTCCTTTCAAAAGAAGACCGCAAGCACAAAATCTTCTCGAAAACACTATAACAAAGTATAAAAATGGAATCAAATGAAGGTTTTTAAAAATCTGTAGGTAAAAATGAAATAGATTCTAAAAATTTGCCTAGGCAAAAAATTAATATCTGTGAAAAAAATTTTTCCAATTAATAAAATTAGTAATTTCGAAAAAAAATTAAAAAAACAATTATATTGAAAAAAGAAACTATTTTTGATAAAATTACTATAGGTGGTAAACATGCAAAATTTAAGTAGACTAGAATTAATAACAAGTAAAGAAATTATAGAAAAAATAAAAGAAAAAAACATTCTTCTAATAGGACTAGGAGGAGTAGGAGGATATACATTTGAAACACTAGTAAGAAGTGGAATAGAAAATATTACTGTAGTAGATGGTGATACATTTGAAGAATCAAATTTAAATAGACAAGTGTTGTCACTTATTGGAACATTAAATAAAAATAAAACAGATGTAGCAGTAGAAAGAGCTAAAGAAATTAATCCTAATATAAATATAAGAAAGATAACAAAAGTTCTAACAAAAGAAAATATATATGAAATAAACTTCAAAGAATACGACTACGTAATAGATGCATGTGATACATTAGAAATAAAAAAAGAAATAATAAAAATATGTACTAAGAATAATATTAAATTTATATCAAGTATGGGAACAGGAAATAAATTTCATCCTGAATTATTAGAGATAACAACATTAGATAAAACAGAATATGATCCAATCGCTAAAATATTAAGGAAATATGTAAAAGAAGAACATATAAATAAAAAAATAAAAGTAGTGGCATCAAAAGAAAAACCAGTAAAAACAAAAGGGGCGACAATAGGTTCAAACGCATTTGTACCAGCTACAGCTGGAATACTTATAACAAGTTATGTAATAAATGATATAGTAGGTGAAGTATGAAAATATATGATATATCGAAAGTAGTAAGTGGAAACGTCCTAGGAATAGGAGTAGACGAAAAAATATCAGAAATATTAGAACAAAATGAAAGAGTATTAAACTGTAATTTACTAAATTCATTTTCAAATACTAAAAATACAAAAGAAGAAAAAAAACAAAGACTAAAAAAAATAAGAATAAAAAAACTAAGAAAAGTATTTAAAAAGAAAAAAGTTGATTTCATAATATGTAATATAGATGAAATAAAAAAATATATAAAAACATTTGTAAAAGATAGTATATATATAAATAAAGAAATACTATATATTTATAACTTGAACAATGAAGAATACAAAAAAGAAATAATAAAAAAATATAAAAGGTATAATACAAAAATAGAAGAAATTGATGATTCAACATTAAAAATAGATAATAGTAACGCTAAAACAAATATTATAAAAGATAGTTTTTACATAATAATAGATACACTAATATCATTATTTAATATAGTAAGTGATTTATTATTAAACTAGAAAGGGAAAAATATATGGAAAATAAGGGATTCACATTAATAGAATTATTAGGAGTAATATTGATTTTAGGAATTTTAGCACTAGTAACATTCCCACCATTATTAAACCAAATTAAAAATTCAAAAACAGAAATAGATGAAGCTACAAAATTATTAATAATTGATGCAGCAAAAGACTATGTTGCTGATAACGAAAATAGTTATAATCAATTAGAAGGAATAACATATTGTATAAATGTAAAAACATTAACAGATACTAATTATTTAAATGGTAAAATAAAAGATAAAAATCTAAATGATATAAGTACAAATAACAAAGTTAAATTAGTATACAATAATAATAATTTCGACTATGAAGTAGTAAAAGAGTGTACAAATAATACTTATGATGAAGTTGTAATTGAAAAAAAGATTGCTAGTGAGGCACAAGCCATAAGAGACAATATTTCATCAGAAACACCAGACGGGATATATTACTATGATGGGAATGGTAATTTAGAAAGTAAAAAATATACAATAAGAATTGGAAATGATCCAAAATATAAAGGAAATATAATGATTCATAATCACCAATTTATAAGTGGATGTATAAATTATGGAGACAAAAACTTTTCTTATTACAAAACAAATATAGGAATACAAAACTACCCATGTTCAACTATGAGAGGTGAAAACCTTGCAATAAATGGTGATATGTCATATAAAAACAATTTTAACTTCAGCCAGTTTTCATATAATTCAGGAGGATATATAAGTTGTACATCAAGCGGTTCGTATAAAGATATTGAATCAAATATATTTATACCAGTAGACATAGAAAATAACGCTTATACATTTGGTGCAACTGTAAAAACAAACAACACTTCCGCAACAAATTATATGGGAATAAAAGAATATGACATAGATAAAAATCAAATATTCCCACAAACAGTAATGTATTTAACGTCAAACGATATAACACTAACCCAAGACCTAAAAAATGGCGATGAATATGTATATCTAAGCGATTTAAGTACCTGGAATAAAACAACGTCAGCATACTATCAAAGAGGATTTATATTTTGGAATTACAAGGATTCAACAGGGTATCAATACGAACCATATACATATTCAAGAAATATATGGTGGAACCTTTATGAAAATTCTAATATCGATACAGCTAATAACAGAATAAAACTAACAGAAAAATGGAATCATGGAACAATACCAGCTGGTACAAAACTAAGCCAATGCAATAGTGGTAGCAGTTTTAATTACGGCTTATATGAAGGTAGAACACTATCAACATCTTGGACACAATTTTCTAGAACAACTAGAGGAATAAGAAAGTCAGGTTCAACATCATATTTAGAATTCAGAGCCGGTACAAAATTTGTGAAATTTGGATGGTTACATAATTATAATGGTGTGTCTAATGCAACAGCAGATTTTAAAGACTTGTATATCAAAGAAGTAATAGAATAGCAGGTGAATAATGAAAAAAATATTAATTATAACAACACTACTCCTATTAACAGGTTGTGGTAACACAATAATATGTAAAACAACAGGCGGTAAAATAATAGAAGAATATAATATTAAATTTAATAAAAATGAAATAACAAATTTAACAACAAAAAAGACATACAAATTAGATACAAAAGAGCAATTCAAAAACTTTGAGAGTATAATACAATATAATGTTAAATCAAGTACTTCAGAAAATGTTACTGCTAAATATAAAAAGAAAAATAAAAAATATATTTTGATACAAGAATATAATATTAATAAAATGGATGCTGATGAATTAAATAAATATGGATTAAATAAGAATAAAGAAGAATATGTAAATAATTTAAAAAATAGTGGACTAAAATGCAAATAGTAAATTTAATTTTACTATTTTTTTATATAAATAATTCATCTATATTTCAAAAAAGTATTGACGCACAAATGTTCGTGTAATATAATAATTTACATCAAGAAAAATAAACGTAGAAAGAAGTTGATGTATTTGAAAGAAGAACCCAAACATATAAAATTAATGAAAGCACATGATAATAATATTAAAATATCAGATATGAATTTAAAAGATAAGTTTACTGAATTTGAAAATTCAAAGCTAAACGAAAGCGAAACACTATTATATGAGATAAATACAAAACCAACAAGATTTAAAAGATATTCAAGAGGTCAAATAGTTAGGGTCAAATTTGGTGTTAATATTGGAAGTGAGTTTTCGGGAGATCATTACGCAATTGTTATATCAAAGCAAGATACGATGATTAATCCTGTATTGCATGTTATACCAATAACATCAAAAAAACATAATTATAATATAGAATTAAATAATCTATTATATAATGAGGAAAAAATCAATGAATTAAAAAATTTACTAAAAAAAGAAAGCAATGATAATATTAAAAAAATAAAAAAATGCATAAAATATTATAGTAATAGAAAAGATAAAACATCATATGCATGTATTAAGCATCTAAAAACAATAAGTAAGTTATCAATTTGTAAACCAATTAATGAATTTGATTACATAGACAAGATAAAAATTTCAAATGATCTATTGAGAAAGATAGACGAGGAAATAGTAAAAGAATACACTTTACTGTAAATATGCGATCAAATTGTATAAAAATATTTGACATACATAAAATAATAATGTAGAATATAGATACAAGAGCAGAAATGCTTTTTACGGTATTGTATCTTATGCAATACTATGACAAGTGTCGTTAGACATTCTACAAAAGCACCTTTAGTGGTGCTTTTTCTATAATATAGTGTAATATAAGTAGATTAGAAAATAATGGACTAACTTGCAAATAATTTATTAAAAGAATAGTAATAATCTTTACTATTTTTTTTAATTATTATAAAATAATTATATGTGTAAAAAAAGATAAATTAGGTGATAGTATGTATTTAAAAAAAATAATTGCGCAAGGATTTAAGTCATTTGCAGATAAAATAACAATAGACTTAGAAAACAATATAACAGGAATAGTAGGTCCAAACGGTTCAGGGAAAAGTAACGTAGTAGACGCAATAAGATGGGTATTAGGAGAACAATCAGTAAAGTCTCTTAGAGGAGACGGAAATATGACAGATGTAATTTTCCAAGGAAGCAAATCAAGAAGTGCTTCAAATGTTGCGTCAGTAACGCTAATATTTGATAATACAGATCACTATATAAATCTAAACTTCTCAGAAATATCAATTAAAAGAAGAGTATATAGAGATGGTACAAACGAATACTATTTAAACAATGAGCAATGTAGACTAAAAGATATAACAAATATACTTCTAGATAGTGGTATGGCAAAAGAATCATTTAATATAATATCACAAGGACAAATAGAACAGATTATTTCAGCAAAACCAACAGATAGAAGAATAATGATAGAAGAAGCCGCAAGCGTTTTAAAATATAAACATAGAAAAGAAGAAGCACTTAGAAAATTAGAAAAAACAAATAATAACATTAGTAGAGTAAACGACATAATAAGTGAATTAGAACGCCAAGTAGAACCATTAAAAATAGAAAAAGAAAAAGCACTTAAATACATAGACTTAAAAGAAGAATTAGAAAATATAGAAATCGCATTAATCGCACAAGATATAACAAACTTAAACTATAAATATCAAGATAATAAATCAAAGATAGAAATATTAAATAAAGAAATAATGAGTATTTCCACATCTAATTCAACTAATGAAACAAAACTACTAGAATATAAACTAAAACAAAATGAATTAGAAAATAAAATAAAAGAAAATCAAAACAAACTATTAGAACTTACAGAACTAACTGAAAAATTAAACAGTCAAAAGAAGATAATACTAGAAAGACAAAAATATGAAGTAAATGATACCAAACTACATGATAACATGATAAGTCTAAAAGAAAAACAACTAAAATTAGAAAATGATATAAATATATTAGAACTAGAAATTAAAACATTAAAAGAATCATATAAAGAAATAATAGAATTAATAAATAATAAAGAACAAGAAATAGTAGTTACAAAAGTAAATAAAAATGATTCAGAAAAGAAACTAACAAATGAAATTAGAAACGAACTAAACTTAAAACAAAAAATTAATAGTTTAACAGAAACAATAGAAAATAATAATACATTACCACAATCAGTAAAGAATATATTAAATAATCCAAAACTACGTGGTGTACATAACATTATTGGAAAACTAATTGATGTTGATGAGATTTATACAAAAGCAATCACAACAATACTAGGTGCAAGTACGAATAACATTGTAGTAGATAACGAACAAGACGCAAAAGAAGCAATAAAATACTTAAAAGAAAATAATCTAGGAAGAGCTACATTCTTTCCATTATCAATAATAAAAGAAAAAACAATATCAGAATCAGATAAATATATACTAAACGAAAATGGAGTAATAAATACTGCTTCAAACCTAGTAAGTTTTGACTTGAAATATAAAAATATAATAGAAAATCAATTAGGAAATGTTATTGTAGTAGACAATATTGACACAGGAAATAAAATAAGTAAAAAACTTAACTACAGATATAGAGTAGTAACACTTGATGGAGAAATATTACACGTAGGAGGATCAATAACAGGTGGTAATAATAAGACTACTCAAAACATTATTTCATTGAAATATGAATTAGAAAATACAATAAAAGAAAAACAAATTACAGAAGCAAAAATAAAAACATTAGAAGAAGAAATTAATAAAACAGATAATGCATTGAAACAACAAGAAGATGAACTATACTTACTAAATAAAACAAAAATAGAAAAAGAAGAAATAATAAATGTAAAAGAAAAACAACTTGAAGAACAAAATAAAACTCTAGAAGAAGTAAAACTTGATATAAATGGAACAAAAAATATTCTAGAAGGAAAATTAACAGAAGAAGAAGAAAATATATTAAAAAAATACTATGAATCAATAAGACAAAAAGATGAAACAACAAATAATATAAGAATACTAGAAGATGAAAAACATGATTTAGAAGAAGAAAAAGAACAATATGAATATCAATTAAAGAAAGAAAATGCTATTTATAATACAAAAAATAAAGAATTAAAAGAATTAGAAATAGAAGTAAACAGACTAGATGTAAAACTAGATACATTATTAAATACATTAAATGAAACATATAATATGACATACGAGCATGCTACAAGTCTATATAAACTAGAATTAGATGAAGATTTAGCACGTACAAAAGTAAACACAATCAAAAGAAACCTAAAAGAAATAGGAGAGATTAACATAAATGCTCCAAAACAATATGATGAAATAAGTGTTAGATATGAATTTCTAATAAATCAAAGAGAAGATTTAATAAATGCAGAAAACACATTGCTAGATATAATAAAAGAAATGGATTCAGTAATGATTAAAGAATTCACGCGTACATTCGAAATAATAAATAAAAACTTTAATGAAACATTTAAAGAATTATTTAGAGGAGGAAATGCATCTTTAAAACTAACAGATCCTGAAAATATACTTGAAACAGGAATAGAAATAGATGCATGTCCACCAGGCAAAAAACTAAAAAACATTTCATTATTATCAGGAGGAGAAAAAACATTTACAGCTATCTCACTATTATTCGCAATATTAAAATCTCGCCCAGTTCCATTCTGTGTACTAGATGAAGTAGAAGCCGCACTAGATGAAGTAAACGTTGATAGCTTTGGTAATTATGTAAAAAAACTACAAAAAAATTCACAATTCATAATAATAACACATAAGAAAAAAACGATGGAATACGCAAATACACTATACGGAATAACAATGCAAGAATCAGGTGTTTCAAAATTAGTAAGCGTAAAATTAGAGTCATTAGAAACAAAATAGAAAAACGCCTAACTTATTAAGTTGGGTGTTTTAAAAACTATTGGAATTTCACAAAAAATACAAAATAATATGTATAATTATAAATAGAGGTGGTCACATGAAGATACTAATAGTAGATGACGAACAAGGAATAAGAGAAGTAATAAAAGAATACTGCTTACTAGAAAACTATGAAGTAATAGAAGCAGAAAATGGAAGAGAAGCAATTGAAAAAGTTAAAGAGAATAATATAGATTTAATAGTATTAGATATAATGATGCCAAAATTAGATGGATATAGTACTTTAAAAGAAATAAAAGAAATAAAAAACATTCCAGTAATACTTTTATCAGCTAGAAAAGAAGAATTTGATAAATTAATGGGATTTAACTTAGGCTCAGATGATTATATGACAAAACCATTCTCACCAAGAGAATTAATGGCAAGAATAAAAGCAATCCTAAAAAGAACAACAAATGAAATTGACGAATACAAATTTGATACACTAAAAGTAGACTTCAAAGGACATACACTAACAATAGATGATAATGAGATAAAAATAACACCAAAAGAATTTGACCTATTAACATACTTTATAAAAAATCCAAACATTGCGCTATCAAGAGAACAACTATTAAATAAAATATGGGGTTATGATTTCTATGGAGACGACAGAACAATAGATACACATATAAAAATGCTTAGAAATAACCTAAAACAATATAGAAACCTAATAGTAACAGTAAGAGGAATGGGATATAAATTTGAAATCAAAAAGTAATCTAAGATACAAAATATGGGTATATCTAATAGTTTTCTCATTAAGTATTCTCTTATGTTTATGGCTATTTCAAGTAATATTTTTAGATGGATACTATAAATGGTATAAAACAAAAGAACTAATAAATACAATAGAAACAATAACAACAACATATAATGATAAAAATTATGAGGAAATGTTAGATAATATTTCACATGATAGAGGTGTATGCATAGAACTTATACAAAATAATAAATTAAAATATATATCAACTTTATATAATAAAGGATGCATAGTGAATATAGATGGAAATTATGACTATAAAAAAGACTTTATAAATAGTGAGAATACATCAGCTAGATACACATTAAAAAACCCACGATTTGATAATCAAACACTAGTACTGGGTGTAAAACTAAATTCAAAAACAAATCTATTCGTAAGCGCATCACTAGAACCATTAGACGCAACTGTAAGGATATTAAGAAGTCAGCTATTTTATATAACACTATTGGTAATAATACTATCACTAATGGTATCATACTTTATATCAAAATTAATATCAAAACCCATAACAAAAATGAAAAATAAAGCTGTTGAATTAGCTAAGGGAAACTACAACATAACATTTGAAAAAAGCGATATAGATGAGATAAACGAACTATCTAAATCTTTAAACTACGCATGTAGTGAATTATCTAAAACAGAAGATTTAAGAAGAGAATTAATGGCAAATGTATCACATGACTTAAAAACGCCATTAACAATGATTAAGGCATATGCAGAATTAATAAGAGATGTAACACATAATGATGAAGAAAAAATGAACAAAAATCTTAACACAATAATAGAAGAAACAGATAGATTAAATATATTAGTAAATGATATATTAGAACTATCAAAAATAAAATCAAACTCATCTCCATTAGACTTAGAAGAATTCGACCTAAATGAATTAATTAAAACAATATTAACAAGATATGAAATATATATAGAAAAAGAAAATTATAATATAATCTATAAAGAACAAAAAGATGTAATAATAAAAGCAGATAAAAAGAGAATAGAACAAGTAATATATAATCTAATAAATAATGCGATTAATTATACAGGAAATGATAAAAAAGTAATAATTAATTTAAAACAAGATAAAAATAGAATAAGAGTAGAAATAAAAGATACAGGAAAAGGAATAGAAAAAAAAGACCTAGAATATATATGGGATAAATACTATAAAGTGGATAAAACACATTCAAGAACACAAGTTGGCTCAGGAATAGGACTATCTATAGTAAAAAGTATATTAATAAGCCATAAATTCGAATATGGAGTAGAAACAAAGATAAATAAAGGAACGACATTCTATTTTGAAATACCAAAAAAAACGACTTAGTCGTTTTTTTCTATATATTTGCCTTGATAAGAATCCCTTCTAACAAGTTCTTTATCAATCTCATTCAAAACACAAAACTTCTTAAGCAGCCACGAAGGCTCAATTAAATCCTCTTTTTTAGGATCACCCGTAATACGATTAATAACAATTTCAGGTCTCAACAACTCTAATTGATCACAAACAATATCAACATACTCTTCACGAGATAAAATATGAATTGGCCTCTCCTTATACATTCTAGCAAGCTCCGTATTTTTAACAATATGCAACATATGTATTTTAACACCTTGAATATCTAATTTATTAATAAACTTAACAGTTTCAAGCATCATATCCTTTGTCTCATAAGGAAGACCATTAATAATATGTACAACGACATTAATGTTTCTTTCTCTTAATTTATTAACCATATCAACAAAACAATCTAAAGTATGACATCTATTTATTAATTTATTAGTTGAATCATGAATACTTTGTAAACCTAACTCTACAGTTAAAAAAGTACGTTTATTTAAATCAGACAAATAATCTAAACATTCATCACTAATAGAATCTGGTCGAGTCGCAATACTAAGACCAACAACATCATCCAAATCTAATATAGATTCATATTTTTCTTTCAATAAACTAACAGGAGCATAAGTATTAGTTCTAGCTTGAAAATATCCAATATATTTACCAGACCATTTATTATTCATAATAGTCTTTATATCATTAAACTGTTTAACTAAATCGTCCCTAGAACATCCAGCAAACTCACCGCTACCTAAAGGAGAACAATAAATACACCCCTTTGTACCAACAGTTCCATCGATATTAGGACAAGTAAATCCAGCATTCAAACTAACCTTAAAAACTTTGCACCCAAACTTATGCTTATAAAAATAATCCAAAGTATGATACCTTTTATTAGAATCACTATATAAAAACATATTACCTCCAAAAAAACAAGATTATATTAATCTCATTTCATCCTCAGTATAAAATGGTTTATCTTTATTAATTCTGTCATAAAATAATATTCCATCTAAATGATCAATTTCATGTTGAAAAGCGATAGATAAATCTTCACGTGCACGAACACGAATCTTATTACCATCCTCATCAAAACCTTCAACAGTAACACGAGCATGTCTTGGAACATGACCCTCAACCTCTCGATTAACAGAAAGGCATCCTTCACCAGCTTCAGCCGCAATCATTTCTTCAGAACTACTTACAATCTTTGGATTAACAAAAACATAATTATCAAACTTACCATCGTCATACTCATGAACAATAACAATAATTCTTTTATTAATACCAATTTGAGGAAAAGCAAGTCCCATTCCGGGACGTAAATCATACTTCTTCTCATACTCCTCAATTTGGCTATATGTTAAATGATCAATAATTCTTTGAATTAACTTTTTTTCATCTTTTGATAAAGGCAACTCTGAATCAACAGATTTAGTTCTTAAATGTTTATCTTTTTCATCCAAAATATCAAGTTTTTTAAACATAAAACCACCTCATATCAACAATTTTAACATAAAACTAAAATAAAAACAATATTACCTATTTTAAATAAAAGAATAATTTATTATAGGAGGTTTTTATGTATCATTTTATAGGAATAAAAGGCTCTGGAATGAGCGCATTAGCAGTCATAATGAAACAACTTGGATATAACGTACAAGGAAGTGACTATAAAAAACATTATTTTACAGAAGAAAACTTAATAAAAAATAAGATAAAAATATTGGAATTTAATAAAGATAATATAAAAGAAAACATGATTATAATAAAAGGGAATACATTTGATGAAACAAACGAAGAAGTAAAAGAAGCATTAAAAAAGAATCTCAAAATATATACATATCAAGAAATAGTTGCTAAAATAACAAATAAATTTAACTTAATAGCAGTATCAGGCTGCCACGGAAAAACAACAACATCAGCATTACTTGCACACGTACTCAACTCAAATTACCTAATAGGAGATGGAAGTGGAGAAATAAAAAATAGTAATTACTTTGTATTAGAAGCATGCGAATATAAAAGACATTTTTTAAACTATAATCCTAATTATATAATAATAACTAATATTGATTTAGACCATGTTGATTACTACAAAAATATAGAAGATATAATAGATGCATACCAAGAATTTACAAACAAATCAAACATTGTTCTAGCATGTGGAGATGACAAAAAAACTAAAAAGATAAAATCAAAAAAAATATACTATTATGGAATACAAGATAATAATTACTTTCAAGCAAAAAATATAGAATACTATAAAAATGGTTCATCATTTGACTTATATATAAATAATATATACAAGTATCACTTTGATCTACCATTCTATGGAAAACATATGATAGAAAATACATTAGCAGTAATAGGAATATGTTATTTAGAAAATATTGATTTAGAAAAAATCAATGATAAATTAATGACATTTAAAGGCGCAAAAAGAAGATTTTCAGAAACAAGAGTATTAGATAATATCATAATAGATGACTACGCACATCATCCAAATGAAATAAAAGCAACAATTGAAGCCGTAAAACAGAAATATCCTGAAAAAAATTTAATAACAATATTTGAACCCCATACATTTTCAAGAACAATAAAATTCTCAGGTGAAATAGCTGATGAATTAAACAAATCAGATTATACATATATTATGGATATATATAAGTCAAGAGAACAACAAAAAGACTATCCAAATATAGATTCAAATATAATAATTAGTAAATTAAAAAATGGTGAATATTTAAGTAAAGACAATATAAATATACTAACAAAATATAATAATGCAGTATTACTATTTATGAGTCCAAATGATTTAAAAGAATTAGAAGAAAACTATAAAAAAGAGTATATTAGTAAATTTGACAAAAGTGAGTGAATATGCTAATATATTCCCGCATTGGAGGAAACTATGGAAAAGGGGACAGAAAAAAAATTAAAACTAAAAAAACAATATAAAGAAGCATTAGCGTTACTTACAGGAATAGGAATAGTAACATTCACAACCAAAATGTTTATTAATATGCCAAATGAATTTGAAACATATAAAGGTAAAAGAAATTTAAAAGACTACGAAGACTTTCTTGAAGAATATGATATAGACTATAGAAATTCACGTGTAGAAGCAGAAGGGGAACAAATAAAAATATTTGAAAAACAAAAAGGTACCCATATAGTAACACTTACAAATCCAAATACAATAGACGATATAGTGAAATTATATAATATGGATAAAAGAGAATTTCTAGAACTAAACAATTTAAAAGATAATGAGGCATTAAAAATAGAAACAAAACTAAAAATATATTGGTATAAGGAATATGACTTTACGTTAGAACAATTAGATGAATCAAGTAAATGGATATACCATTGTGTAATGCCAAACGAAACACTAACGCAGATATCAGAATGTTACGACATTTCAATAGATGAAATAAAAAAAATAAACAAAGATATAATGAATGAAGACAAAGTAGAAGCATACACAACAATAAAAATTCCAAAAAAAGAAAAAACAAAAAAATTAGTCAAAAAATAAAAAAAAGGCGAATTAACACTTGCAAACCACCTCTCATTATGATACAATTAATTTGCCTGTTTAAATGGCGATGTAGCTCAGCTGGCTAGAGCACCTGGTTCATACCCAGTAGGTCGGTGGTTCGAATCCACTCGTCGCTACCAATAAGAATTTAACTTGAACAATAAAGTTCAAGTTTTTTTTATTTACAATTAACAATAAATATTATATAATAATGGACATTGCAGGGGTAATAGTATGGAAAATATAGAAATAAAAATAGAAAAATATAGAACTAATATTAACGAAAAAAGTATAACAGATGCTTTCAAAGTATACTATGAAACACAAGATAGAAAAATAAGAGAAAATCTCATATATAAATATATACCAAAAATAAAAAAGAAAATATCAGATATAAAAACTAACGAAGATAAAGAAGATATAGAACAAATGGTATACGAGGTATTAATAAATTGTATAGATAAATATAACCCTAATAAAACAGAAAAATTTGCAGGCTTTCTAAAAAGGAAAATACAAATTGAATTAGAAAAAGATAGCACAAAACTAGAAAGATTAAGTATATCAGATATAGAAACAGAACTGTTTAATGAAAAAAGGGAAAACTATATAACAAACAATACAGATAAAAAACAACTAATAAATAAAATTAAAACAATATTAAAAAAATATCCATATAAAGAATATTTGAAAATTTTCAAGCAAATCTATGGAATTGACAGTGAAAAAATAGAAAAAGCCCAATTAGCAGAATCTCTAAATGTAACTGAACAATATATAGAAGTAATTGAAAAATATACATTACTATATATATTTCTAAATCTACCTAAAGAACTACAAAAAAATCCTTCAGAAAAAATAAAAAAAATGCTTACTAATCCAGAATTAAGGGACATGGAAATCTTTTTTAACAATTTAATATTAGAATTAAAACAAACTAATATAAATTATATAGAAAATAGAAACATAATAGCAGAAAGATATAGAAATTGTATAAGTGATGAAGATATAAAAGAAGCACACATTATATATTATGAAACAAAAGATAAAAAAATAAGAAAAAATCTTATATGCAAATACATACCGAAAATAAAAAAAATGCTATCAGGCCTAGATAATATAATTATAGAAAAAGAAGATTTAGAACAAATCATGTATGAAGCACTAATTAACTGTATAGATAAATATAATCCATATAACAAAGAAGAATTTTCAAACTACTTATATAGTAGAATATATTTTATAATAAAAAAATACAGCATTAAACAAGACGTAAATGATATGAAAAAAGTGACAGCTGTTTTTCTAAATGATGAAACAGAAGACTATATAATAAATAAAATATATAATAAACAACTGATAAATATAATAAAAGAATTAATAGAAAATTACCCATATGAAAAATATTCAGAAATATTTAAAAAAATCTATGGAATAAATTGTGAAAGAATAGAAAAAGCAGAATTAGCAAGAAAATTTGATGTAAAATATTCATATATAGACATAGTTGAAAAGAAAATTCTATTATATATATATTTAAATTTACCAGAGGATTTTAAATACTATCCTTCAGAAAAAATAAAAAAAATGCTTACTAATGAAGATTTTAGCCTAACATGCAATCTGGCAAAACCAAAAAAAGAAAAAATGAGACAAATGAATATAAATAAAATGGAATATATAACTTTTAATTCTAGTTACATTAAAAGAGAAGATGAAATAGTAGTCCAAAAAACAAAAAAATTCGAACATAAATAAAGTTCGAGTTTTATTATGTGAACTTGACAAAAAAGATATTATAAACTAAAATTGTATGTGTAAAAAAAATAATAAAGAAGGTGAAACATGAAAATAGATTATATAGAAATGATTAAATATTATGGGAAAGAAATATTAGAATCAGAAAATATGCAAAAAGAAAAATCATTTGTGCAACATGGAAATATAAGTGTATTTGACCATTCAGTAGCAGTAGCAGTAGAATGCTTAAAAATTTCCCACAAATTAGGAATTCCAGTAGATCAAAAAACTCTAATAAGAGGAGCACTCTTACATGACTATTTCCTATATGACTGGCATGAATCAGATAAATCATATAGACTACATGGATTCACACACGCAAAAAAAGCATTAATAAATGCAGAAAAAGAATACGAATTAAATGATATAGAAAAGAATATGATTTATTGTCACATGTTCCCATTAAATTTAAGAATACCAAAGTATAGAGAAAGCGTAATTCTCACAATTGCTGACAAAATAGTTGCAACAAAGGAAACACTAGAACCATATATGAAACTGATTTCAATACATGAAAAATATATATAAAAGGTGATAACTTGAATATAATTGAATACATAAATAAGTATAAAGAATATACTTTTGAAGAAAAAGAATTCAATGAAGTAGATAACATCGTATTATCAATACTATCATATCTAAACTTTGATGAACCAATTAAAAATATAAATTTAGAATATGTAGGTAAGAATTTTTTAAAAGAACATACATATAAGGAAATTGCAAGTTTAGGATTGCCACAAAAAGATGCATATAATTGCCTTAAAGAAGTAATAGAATCAAAACGATATAAAAATATAGAAATACTGGACTATATATATTTAGGAACACAAGACGAGCAATTCAGCGCAATTACATTTAAAATAAAAAAAGACCTAAACTATATTACTTTCGAAGGAACAGATAACCTAATGAGTGGATGGAAAGAAGACTTCCAATTATCATATATGTATCCAGTTCCATCACAAATACATGCAATAAAATATCTAAATAAAAATATAAAATATTTCGGACCCAAAGTAATAGTAGGTGGGCACTCGAAGGGTGGAAATCTTGCACTAGTGTCATCAATGGAAATGAATAGATTAAAACAGAATAAAATAATTAAAATATATAATAATGATGGCCCAGGATTAAGAAGAAGAGAGTTCGACTCAAAAAGATATGAAAATATAAAAAGTAAATATGTACATATAGTTCCATATAATAGTTTTATAGGAGTAATGCTAAGAAACAGTAATTATAAAGTAATAAAATCAAATAGGAAAACAATACTTTCCCATTACCCCATATCATGGATAGTAGAAGAAAATAGTTTTGAAGAAGCAAATTTAAAACAAAAAAGTAAAGACTTAGAAAAAAGTGTAATAGAGTGGTTAGATAATCATAATGACTTTGAAAGAAAAATTATGATAGACAATGTATTTAAAATATTTGAAACATGTGAAATAACAGATACAAGAAATTTAAAAAAAATCAAATATATAATAAAAGTAATAAAAGAAGTAAGAAATATAGATGAGCAAACAAAAGATTTAGCAATAAGTTTTATAAAACATAACTTCTTTAATAAAAATTTAAAAAATTAATAAAAGTTATTGCATTCCGCGTGCGGTTATGATATCATTAAATAGCAGTGGTAATTGCAACAACATTCTGGACCCTTAGCTCAGTTGGTTAGAGCACGCGGCTCATAACCGTGCGGTCATAGGTTCGAGTCCTATAGGGTCCACCACTTTACTGCAGGTGTGGCGAAATTGGCAGACGCGCTAGACTTAGGATCTAGTGGATTTTCCATGGGGGTTCAAGTCCCTTCACCTGCACCAAATTGGATAGAAAAACACCGAAAGGTGTTTTTTTTCTGTGGACCCTATAGAAAAACCTATGACAAACAAATAAATAATATACATAATCAATAAAAAATATGATATAATGAAACAGAAGGTGATTCCATGAAAATATATAATACATTAACTAAAAGAGTAGAGGAACTAATACCAAATGAACCAGGTAAGATAAAAATGTATACATGTGGACCAACAGTGTATCATTATGCCCATATAGGAAATTTAAGAACCTACATTTTCGAAGATATACTCGAAAAAACATTAAAATATATAGGTTATGAAGTAACAAGGTGTATGAATATAACAGATGTTGGACACTTAACAAGTGATTCGGACTCTGGTGAAGACAAAATGCTAAAAGGAGCACGAAGAGAACATAAAACAGTACTTGAAATAGCAGATTACTATACACAAGAATTTAAAAAAGATTGTGAAAAATTAAACATTAGATGGCCTGATATTGTTTCTCCAGCAACAAAAAACATAAATGAATACATAAAAATAATAGAAAAACTTATAGAAAAAGGATTGGCATATATTTCAGGTGGTAATGTATACTATGACACATCAAAATTAGAAGATTACTATGTATTAACTAATCATAAAGAAGATGAAATGGTAGTAGGAGTAAGAGATGGCGTAGAAGAAGATTTAAGCAAAAAAAATCAAGCAGACTTTGTACTTTGGTTTACAAAATCAAAATTTGAAGATCAAGAATTAAAATGGGAAAGCCCATGGGGATTAGGTTATCCAGGATGGCATATAGAATGTTCAGGAATCGCACTTAAATATCTAGGAGAACACCTAGATATACATTGTGGAGGAATAGATAATATATTCCCACATCACACAAACGAAATAGCTCAATCAGAAGGATATCTAGGACATAAATGGTGTAATTACTGGGTTCACGGAGAACATCTAAACGATTTAAACGGCAAAATGTCAAAATCAAAAGGAGAATTTTTAACAGTATCATTACTAGAAGAAAAAGGATATAGTCCACTTGCGTATAGATATCTATGCTTAAAATCATATTATCACAACGTATTAACATTCAGTTATGATATATTAGATGGAGCTCAAAACGAATATAATAAACTAAAAAACAAAATTAAAAATATAACTCCTACTGAAGAAGAAAAAGAATTAAATAAAATAGAAGAATATAATAATAAATTTAAAAATGCATTATCAAATGACTTAAATACATCAATGTCTTTAACAATACTATATGATGTATTAAAAGATAATATAAACAATAATACAAAATTAGAACTAATTAAAATGTTTGATGAAGTATTATCATTAGATTTATTAAAAGAAGATAATAAAGAAATAGATAAAGAATTATTAAATAAAATTAATGAATTAATAGAAAAAAGAAATCAAGCAAAAAAAGAAAAAAATTATGAAGAAGCAGATATAATTAGAAACAAATTATTAGAAATGAATGTAATAATTAAAGATACAAGAGAAGGAACAACATTCGAAATTAAATAAGCATTTAATGCTTATTTTTTTTTAAATATAAAAATAGATATATTTCTATATCTATTTTCTTTTAAGATTATTTAACAAATCACTTATACCGTAATTCTTTTTTTCAGAATTAACAGAAGGATCATTTCCAACATTTAAACTATTATTAATTTCAGAAGTGTTTTCATTAGTAACTGATTGATTTATAACAGAATCACTTAAATTGTTATTAATCTTATTCAACATATCATTAATTCCCACATTTTGATTGTTAATTGCAGACTGTTGTATAGATTGGGAATTACTAACAATAGGCTCCTGAACACCAAAATTTAAATCTAAATTATTATTTGGATTAGCATTAATCTTATCATTAACCATATTTTGATTTAAAGTCTCAAGAGGAATATCAGGAACAATATCCTCAATTTTTTGGAATACTGGCTTCATAACAGGAGTGCTCTCTAAATTTTCTTGTCTAGGAGTATTATTAACTATAATACTATCATCCTTTATTTCCTTTTTAGTAGCATTAGATTCCTCATTATGAGTTATAGTTGTATAATCAAGAGCAGTTTTTAAACTTGATGCACCTGCAAGTTTTTCGTCTTCCTCTAATTCAATAATCTTTAATAATTCTTCAAAAGTTGTCAAACCAGCCTCAACTTTTTCCAAACCATCTTGTAATAAAGTAATAACGTCAGAATTATAAACTAATTCTCTTAATTTTTCTTTTCTAATATTTTCACTTATTGCGTCCTTAATATCTTGATTAATCATAAGTACTTCGTGAATAGCGATACGTCCACTATAACCATTACCACATTTGTCACAACCATTAGAAGCATAAACCTCAGGAACTTCATGACCTAAAACCTTTTTAAAAATATCATTTTCATATTGAGTAGTAGGTCTCTTTGTACGACAATGTGGACATAACTTACGAGCAAGTTTTTGAGAAATAATACCAGTCAAAGCACTAGATAATAAATATCTTTCAACTTCCATATCAAGTAATCTTTCGATTGTATTTAAAGAGTCATTGGTGTGTACTGTAGATAAAACTAAGTGACCAGTAATAGATGCACGAACCGCAATTTTAGCAGTTTCAGTATCACGAATCTCTCCAACCATTATAATATTAGGGTCCTGTCTTAAGATAGATCTTAATGCAGTTGCAAAATCAAGTCCAATCTCACTATTTGTTTGAATTTGATTAATACCTTCAATATTCATTTCGATAGGGTCTTCAACAGTTATAATATTTGTTTCCTCTTTATTAAGTCTCTGTAAAATAGAATATACAGTAGTAGATTTACCACTACCAGTAGCACCAGTAATTAATATAATACCATTTGGTACATTAATCATTTGAATAACTTTCTTAAGATTTATATCACTAAAGCCTAAAGCCTCAAGTCCAGAATTACTCATACTATAATCCAAAATACGAATAACAATTTTTTCACCCTCAATAGTAGGAATAGAAGATACACGTAAATCCAAATCAACATCTTTAATATTAGCCTTAATCGCACCATCTTGTGGCAAACGAGACTCAGTAATATTCATACCAGATATAATTTTAATACGTGTAATTAAATTCTTCTTAATACTATTAGGAACAAAAGTATAATCATGTAACTGACCGTCAACCCTTATCCTGACCTTCATGTGCTCTTCTAATGGATCAAAGTGAATATCACTCGCACCCATATTACTAGCATCAACTAACATATCATTAACAGCTTCAACAACGGGTGTTTTTTCAAAATCAATTTGTTTAAGCATTTTATCATCCCCTCAAAATTCTTCTAAATATTCGACTTTTAGGCTAGTATTTAGACTAATAATATTATATAATATAAATGTACTAAATACAAGATAAAGGAGTAATTTTATGATAAAAAATAATAATAAGGGGTTCGTAATTACAGAAGTATTAATACTATCAACAGTAATATTGGGAGTACTTACATTAATGTATATACAGTTTAAATCTGTAAATAGGAGTTATCAATATAGTTTTAAATATGATACAGTAGAAGGACTATATTTAGCTAATAATATTGTGAATTATATAAATGATGGGAATTACGATAATTTAGTAGAACAAGTAAACAGTAATCCAAAAGGGTATATAGATATAACTGAGTGTAGTATAGAAAATTCAACCTTAATAAGTTATTGTAGTTCATTATTTCAAAAATCAGAAATAGAAAAAATATTATTCACAAAAGAAAATTTAATAGATTTGAAAAGAAATATATCTGACTTTGATAACGATATGCAAAACTATATTAAACAAATAAAAACATTAAATGATGAAAAAGATTATAGAATAATAGTAAAATATAAAGACGGATCATTTACAACAATGAGGTTTAATAAAGGTAATGAATATGTACAAAGTGGTTTAATCGCATACTTAGATGGAATAAATAATACTGGATTTGGACATTCAGATGATACACAAACATGGAAAGATTTATCAAACCATGGAAACGACGCAATACTATATAATACTCCAACATGGTCAAATAATTCATTAACATTTAATGGTCAAAATAACTACGGAAGACTAGAAAATACAACAAATATAGAATTCACTAATGGTGTAACAATAGAAGCACGAGCAAAAATCATATCAATCAAAGGTACAGAAGTAGAATTCTTCAATAATTATGAAGGTGCGGGACTTGGTATTTCATATGATGCAAGCATTAGTCGCTATGTATCTTGGATATATGCCAATAACTCTTGGATATCACAAAATGCAGACAACGAAACATCTGAAATTGGAGAATACTATACAACAACACTAACATATAATAATTCCGAATTAAAACAATATATCAACGGTAAAGAAGTAAAGTCAACAACAATAGGTAATAATGCAGTAATTAAGAAAGCGCCAGTGCCATTCACATTAGGAGGAAATCCAAATACTACAGGAGGAGCCTCATCAAACAATGTAGAATTCCAAAATGTATTAATATATGATAGGCCATTAACTGCTAATGAAGTAATGAGAAATTATCAAGCAGATTTAGCTAGATATTAGAGGTGAAATATGAAAAATAATAAAGGATTTACGCTTGTTGAAATGTTAGTATCATTTACTCTATCAATGATACTAATAATAATATTATTTCAACTAATAATAAATTTAAAAGATTTATATATGTCATCAGGAATAAAAACAGAATTATTAAATAGACAATACCTAATGACAAATAGAATATATACAGACTTAAATGAAAAAAAAGCAATTAAAATAGAAAACTGTAATAATCCGGTAGTATGTATTGAATTTACATTTCAAGATGGAAGTACAAAAAGATTAGAAGTGGATGAAACAAATAAAACCCTTTCATATGATGGATATATAATTAAACTAGACAACAATTCATATTTTAAAACAATGGATATAAGTACAATAATATCACAATCAAATAAAAAAATATTTAACGCTAATATTCCAATATACAATGATTTATATAAAAATACAGATTTTGGTATAAATATAGTATATCCATATAATGACCAAGAAATAACAAACAATTATGGAAATAAATATGTTGCACCAATTGATTCATACATATCATTGCCATATATCAAATCGACTGGAACTCAATACATTAATACAGGAATAATTGCAACCGAAAATACAGGATTTGAAATTAAATTCAAAACAAATAATGATTTAAATAATACAACATACGGATCAATTTTTGGTGCTAGAGAATCATCAGCAAAAAATGAACTTCAATTATCAACATACTCTCCATCATCATCAATCAAAGGTGTATTGAGATATGGAACAGGTGGCGAATATAACGCTGATATGGAAGATATTTCATCAATACAACAAATTTCTCTAAAAAATAAGGTATATACTGGTAATTCAGGAACAACTCGTCAATTGTCAGGAACATTTACAACTCCAGTTCCAATAACTGTATTTGCACTAAATCAAAATGGAACAATAACTCAATACGGAAGCCTTGAATTATATTATTTAAAAATATATGAAGGCGACAATTTAGTAATGAATCTAACACCTGCTAAATCGAGAGAAACAAATAAAATTGGATTATACGATACAGTAAGTAAACAATTTTTTATAAGCAATGGTACAAGTGATTTTATATATGAATAACTATATAAACTTAATCCATAAATCAAATAAAAAATAAAACATTAAAGAAGAAATACATGCGTGAATTACTCTTGCTACAAAAAAAGGAAAATACTTGATTTTAGTATCACTTAAAATACTAATTAATTGAATGTGCACACTAATCCCACCAAATGAAATAAACATAACAGATAGTGTGCCTTTAATTTTAAGTGGAATATCAAGTAAACTAACATATTTTAATCCTTGAGTCATTTCAACAATACCATTCAAAATACTTTGATAATAACGAGGTATATTAATATTATTATCAATTATAGTAGTTATAACTAAGAATAAAGTAACAACCCCAAATATTAAAAGTAAAGTATTAATCCCATTCATTAACGCACTACTCATAACTTCCCCAAAAGATTTCTTATTAGAAATTCTTTTTCGATGCATAGACAAAATTGCTTTCTTTAGAGAAATTGAGACATCTTTATTATTACTAACATAATAATTCCTGAATATTAAGCCAATAATAATATTGCCAAGATAATGGCAAATAAGTATTAAAAAACCAATTTCTTTATTATTTAAAAATAAAATAGAAATAGTACCTAATATGAATAAAGGATTAGAAAAATGAGTGAAAGTAAGTAGTTTAGCTCCTTCATATTCATTAATTAACCCATTTAAATATAGCTCACGCACATATTTAGAATTGCTAGGAAATCCGCTTATTAAACTCATAATAAATACAAAAGCTCCGACCCCTTTAATTTTGAAAAATTTATTCATAATAGGTTTAAATAATTCAGAAACAAGTTCAACAAATCCATAATTAATTAAAAATTCAGATAAAACAAAAAAAGGAAACAAAGAAGGAAAAATATTATTTTTCCAAACATTAAAAGAAAAAGAAACAGTTTCCATTATGCTAGAGGAAGAAGTAAGCATTTCGAACATAATAAATAATAATAAAGACATTATAAAACCACTTGTAATTATTTTTTTCATAAATTTCACCATCAACTGATATTATTAAATAGAAAGGAGACTATATGTTTAATAAATTATATGAAAGAGTATTAAAATATATAAAAAAAGAATATAAATTTTTAATATTACTGTTAACTCTTTTTTTACTTGTAACAATAAAACTACCATACTATATTGATATACCTGGGGGAATAATAAATATATCAGATAGAATAGAAATAGATAATAAAAACAAATTAAATGGTACATTAAATTTTGCTTATGTATCAGAAATGAAAGCAACACTACCAACATTATTAATTTCAAAAATAAATAAAGATTGGGATATATTAAAAAAAGAAGAAGTATTATATGATTATACAGAAGATGAAATGAATTTTATTGATAAGTTAAGCATGAAAGAAGCAGTAAGCAATGCACAATATGCAGCTTTCAAAGAAGCAAACGAAGAATTTGATATAGAAAATGAAAAAATATATGTAACAAATGTATTTAAAGACGCTAAAACTGATTTAAAAATTAAAGATCAAATAATAAAAGTAGACAATATAGAAATAAATAAAATAGAAGATGTAAAAAAGATAAACGAATATGAACCTGGAACAAAAATAAAAATAACCGTTATAAATGATAAAAAAGAATATATAAGAGAAGCAGAATTGATAAGTTATGAAGGAAAAACAATAATAGGAGTAGGAATAGGGGAAACTTTTGATATAAAATCAAACCATAAAATAAATATTAACTATAAAAAAAGAGAATCAGGTCCCTCAGGAGGAATGATGACCGCATTAACAGTGTATAGTTACCTAACAGATATAGATCTTACTAAAAATAAAACAGTTGTAGGAACAGGTACAATAGATAAAGATGGAAATGTTGGGAGTATCGGTGGAGTAAAATATAAACTAATTGGAGCAGTAAAAAATAAAGCAGATATTTTCTTAGTACCAAATGGTGAAAACTATGAAGAAGCAATCAAAGTAAAAAAAGAAAAAAACTACGATATAAAAATAGTAGGAGTATCCACATTAAAAGACGCAATAAATGAATTAAAAAATAATTAATTCATTTTTTTATTGACAAAATTAAAAAAATATTGTATAACTGTATTAGTTAATTAATACAAAGGAGGGAAAATGATAACAGATTTTGATAAAAATATTCCAATTTACTTGCAGATAGAAGAAATGATAAGACTTGCTATAATAAAAGAAAAATACAAAATAGGAGAAAAACTTCCGTCAGTAAGAGAATACGCGATAATGCTAAAAATCAATCCAAATACAATTAATAGAGCTCTATTAGAACTAGAAGAAGAAGGATTGATAAAAACACAAAGAACAAACGGCAAATATGTAACAGAAGATAAAGAAATAATTAAAAAGTCAAAACAAGAATACATAAAAAAAATAACTAATGAATTTATAAACAAAATGAAAGACATTAATGCTTCTAAAAAAGAAATATTAGAATTAATTGAAAAAGGAGAGTAATATGAATTTAATTGAAATAAAAAATCTAAGCAAAAATTATGGAAAAAAACAAGCACTAGAAAATATTAATATAACAATCGAACCTGGAAAAATATATGGATTATTAGGACCCAATGGTTCAGGGAAAACAACACTAATTAAAATAATAAATGACCTTTTAACACCAACATCAGGAGAAGTACTTGTTAAAGGAAACAAACCTGGAATAGAAAGTAAAAAGATAATATCTTACTTACCAGAAAGAACATATTTAAATATGAACTTTAAGGTAAGAGAATTATTAAATTACTTTGAAGATTTCTATGAAAATTTTGATAGAAAAAAAGCACAAACATTATTAAAAAAACTAAATATAAATGAAGAAGATAAATTAAAAACCATGTCAAAAGGAACAAAAGAAAAAGTACAATTGATATTAGTCATGAGTAGGAAAGCAGATTTATACATACTAGATGAACCAATCGGTGGAGTAGACCCAGCTAGTAGAGATTACATACTAGAAACAATATTAAATAACTTTGACGAAAAATCAAGTATGATAATAAGTACACATCTAATTCAAGATATTGAAACAATATTAGATAATGTAATATTTATAAATCAAGGAAGAATTACACTAAATGATAGTGCAGATAAAATAAGAAATGAAAAAGGAAAAACAATCGATCAAGTATTTAGGGAGGATTTCAGATGTTAAAAAAATTATTAAAATATGATATCAAATTATATTCAAATACATTATTACCAATTTATGGATTAACACTACTGCTAGCAGTACTATCTAGAATATTTATATTATTAACGGATACAACACCAGTATTTAGGACACCAATGGGATTAGTAATGGGATTGGCGATAATGATAACTATGGCAACACCATTCATCACATTTGTAGTAGGAATAGATAAATTCAATAAGCAAGTTACAAAAGATGAAGGATATTTGACACATACATTACCTGTAAAAAAACATTCAATAATTGATTCAAAACTAATAACTCAAACATTGTTTCAAATAGGCTCATTTATTGTTTCATTCTTATCAATATGCATAATTGGTGATATTAAACTTCCTGATATAAGAAAAATGATAGATTTTATAGTTGAAGTGATAACAGAGTATAGTGTTGTAACACCAACATTAATATTATTATTAATGATGGTAGGATACGCAGCATTAACATTATTAATCTACACAGCTATATCATTCGGTCAGAGACACGCAACAAACAAAACAAGATTTGCAGTACTTTATGGAGTAATAATATATATAGTACAACAAGTAGTAATTTCAATGGTATATGCACCATTGTTAATGGATGAAGCATTCATACGTGAATTAGAGAAAACATTGCCATCTTCGACTGTACTAAATATATCGCTATTAATTTCATTATCCGCATTACTAATAACTTCGATAGTATATTACTTTTTAACAACAAGAAATTTAGAAAAAAAATTAAATCTAGAATAAAATGAACTGCACCCCTTAGAGTAGACACAAATAAAAAAACTAGTTTTAATAAAAGTGATATAATACACCCCTGAAAGGAGGTGTATTTTTATGGCTTCAAAAGGACAAAAATTCTTAAAACATGCTGA
>Ga0256405_10000518_pt1 | contig 127140 bp, 100 predicted proteins | sample RumenRJG_02DNA_FD_189096 | JGI IMG/M metagenome (GOLD analysis project Ga0256405, IMG submission 189096) | Bovine rumen microbial communities from Lethbridge, Alberta, Canada - RJG_02 | ecosystem: Host-associated > Mammals > Digestive system > Stomach > Rumen | place: Canada: Alberta... | reverse complement strand
ATGAATTCTGTCGTATCTACTCGTCCAGGGTGTTACGGCGATACCTGGTATATACCAAGGATCTTGCAAAGGATCGGGAAACCATCATGCTGCCGGCGTATATGGTACCCTTTTTATAGTTCTTTGAGATCTACATGCGCCGCTATCCCGAAACGACGTGGGAAGTGGTGGAGTAAAACCCTAAATTGTCAATTGTCAATTATCAATTTTCAATTATCACCGTCTCTATTATCCTGTGACGGCGCACATTTTTGTGATTTTTTCTTGGCAGTGAAATTTGTTTTTCGTAACTTTGGCGGCGAAAAACAGAAAAATAACGTGTTATGGAAAAAATGAGCGAAGCCACCGTCGTCATCGACGTGGAGCAGAGAGTGATAGACGAAGTACGCAGCGGTGACATCGCCGGGCTGACGGCTGAGTTGTATGAAGACAACATGGAGCTGCTGCTGGAGACGGCACATGGTCACCTTCTCCTCTGCGTGGAGGAGTTGCCTGCAGAATACCGCAGCTGCTATATGTACAATGGCGGCGAGTTCCCCTACATCCTGAAGCAGTCGCTTCAATTCCTGCTGCTCAGGAGCGAGACCGACCGTTGTCTCACCGTCATTGTCAGCGTAAAGCCGACTCCCGGCCGTCGCTTCTCCTTCCAGAAGGTTGGCGAGCCCGGTGTGGACAATCCCGATGGCGACTGCTGTTTGTGGGAGATGAACTTCGAGATCATTCCCGCCCCAGAGAAGCCGAAGGTCTACCTCATGCGTTGGAATCCCGCCATCAGCTCGTTCACGGAGCGGGACTACCGCGAGAGTATGGCGCATCAGGACCACGGCTCGTTCCGCATGAACTGGAGCATCTACGAATGGGAGGAAGCCAACCGTGGCGACACCTTCTACATGCTGCGCACGGGCGACGACAAGGCAGGCATTGTCTTCTACGGGTATTTCCTGTCGGACCCCTATACCGGCGAAGACTGGAAGGGCACTTCCCGCCGTCGCTGTTATGTCGATATGATTTGCAGTAATCCGTCCCCGGCCGACGATGCTCCGCTGATTCCTTTGGCGAAGTTGAAGGAGGCCATTCCCTCCATCGACTGGGACAAGGGCCACAGCGGCGAGTTGCTCACGGACGAGGTCGCAGAAGCTATTGGTAAGTTATTGGGGGAATAAAAAACCGTCCCATCTTCACAGACAGAACGGCATCCAACCTTTCACCGTGTTCAACCAACAAACATAAGTTGAACACGGCGCAAAGGTAGAACAAATAAATGGAATAAGACCGAAAATTGAAAAATATTTTGTATATTTGTGCGGAAAAGAGTAAATCTAGTATCAAATGGCTAACACAAACTTAGCAAATGCGAAAACGGCGAAGAACGATGAGTTCTATACGCAATACCCAGATATCCAAAAAGAGATAAACGCTTATTTGGAGTATGACCCCGATGTGTTTCGCGGCAAGACGGTGCTGCTGCCTTGCGATGATCCGGAATGGAGCAACTTCACCAAGTTCTTCGCTCAGAACTTTGAGTCGTTCGGCCTGAAGAAACTTATCTCTACCAGCTACGCAGTAGAATCAAAGTCCATTAAAGAATGGACGCCGACGCTATTTGAGACAGAGAGTCCTTATTACGATGCAGACAAGAGCCGTACTAATGGCAAAATTTTTGTGCTGGAGCGTGATGTGACAGGCGATAATCGCATCAACATCAACGACCTTCAATGGAGCTATCTTGAAGGTGACGGCGACTTCCGCAGCGATGAAGTGAAGGCTTTGCGAGACGAAGCAGACATCATAATCACCAATCCGCCTTTCTCTTTATTCCGTGAATTTTTCATGTGGATAATGGACGCTGGAAAAAAGTTTGTGATTATAGGAAATATCAATGCTGTATCGTACAAGGAGATTTTCCCGTATATTAAGAATGGGGATATTTGGCTGGGAAGTGGTTTCAGCAATGGTAATGCTTATTTCCGAATTATAGGCAAAGCGGATTATGCAGACGGAGTATATGACGAAAGTACAGGCCTTGTTAAATTCCGTAACTGCTGCTGGTACACAAATATTGATCACGGCAGAAGACATGAACCCCTGCCTTTGATGACAATGGAGGACAACCTTTTATATTCGAAGCATAAGGAGATACGAGGAAAGGGATATGAGCACTATGAGAATTATGACGCCATTGAGGTTCCTTACGTAGATGCAATACCTTCTGACTACGATGGCTTGATGGGAGTCCCAAGGTCATTTCTTGATCGATTCTGTCCTGAACAATTCGAAATCGTTGGTGTAGATTCTACAGATTTTTCAGAAGAGCTCGGTATTGCTCCTATAGGTGAAGACTGGATAAAAAGATATAAGCAGTCGGGTGGAACAGGTCATATGACTGCAAACATGAGAAACCTTGTGCTTACTGTAGATGGAGCACCAAAGATAAGTTATGCAAGAATTATTATCCGTAAAAAACAATAGCTATGCAAACGACTCTTTTAACCGACCTGACGGTCAAAGAAATATGTGAGGGCTTTGTTTACAATCAGTTGGAAGGCAAAGGCCTGTTCGGATGGTCTGGCAAGTTGACCATTCAGCCCGAATATCAGCGCAACTTCCTTTATGCTGATAATAACGGAAAGAAGGAAATAGCTGTGATTGACAGCATGCTGAAAGGTTATCCCATCGGCCTTATCTATTTCAACGAGCCCGAAAAGGGGAAATATGAAATCCTCGACGGACAGCAGCGCATCACCAGCATCGGTCGTTTCGTTACGGAGAAATTTGCTATCAAGGACAAATACGGTATGGAGCAGTATTTCACCGGCTTGCCCAAAGAAGAGCAGGAAAAACTCCTTAATTACAGACTATTGGTGTATGTTTGCAACGGAACGGAAAAGGAAATCAAAGAGTGGTTTGAGACCATCAATATCGCCGGTGTTCCGCTGAACAAACAAGAGCTGCTGAACGCTACGTATTCCGGTCCGTTTGTGACGGCTGCAAAAGCGGTATTCAGCAACTCCAGCAGTCCCCAGCAGCAGAAGTGGAGTTGCTATATCAACGGCAACGCCAATCGTCAGGATATTCTTCATGAGGCACTCGTTTGGGTTGCAAAAGGTGAAGACAACGTCGGCGGCTACATGAGTCTGCATCGGCAGGACAACAACATAGATGAGCTGAAGACCTATTTCGACACCGTACTGGATTGGGCAAAAGCCGTATTTGGAGAGCCCAAGGGTGAAATGCGAGGATTGGAATGGGGTGCTTTCTATGAGAAGTACCACAGCAACTCATATAATCCCACGCAAATTCGGCAGAGGGTGAACGAACTATACGAAGACGAGTTTGTAACCAACAAACGCGGCATCTTTGAATACCTGCTGGGAGGAGAGACGGAGCCTTCTTTGTTGAATATCCGTATCTTTGAGGACAGCGTGAAGAAGACCGTTTATGCCCGTCAGACCAGCGAGGCTCAGGCACTTGGCATCTCCAACTGCCCCGAATGCGCCAAGGGTCATGACAACGTGCGCACAAAGATTTATAAAATCACCGAAATGGATGCCGACCACGTGACGGCATGGAGCAAAGGCGGAGCCACAGATATCAGCAACTGCCAGATGCTCTGCAAGACGCACAATAGGGCGAAGGGTAACAGATAAATACAACACAAACACTTACAGCTATGGAAAAAGAGAAAGAACTGGCAGACGAGTTGAAAGATTATGTATTAGACTCTTCTAAAGACTATCAAAAAACACTAACAATGTGGCGAGTAGATAAGGACGGGAACCTGGTATGGGTAAAGACTAAGTTTGGAACCAACAAAACATACTACATCATCGAAAAGAGTCGACTGACGGAAGATGACTGGCTGACCCACATGCGCGGTAAAATGGATGTCGATGAGTTTGGTGAGTTTGTATGTGCTTACTTCAAGGCATGCGAAATGGCTGGTATCAAAGAATTAAAGATAACTTTGCGCGGAGAGTTCAACCGAGATTTTAAATACGCTGATGAAGAATGAGCCGTTTTATAAGACTAACAATCTGTTCGTTTCCAACAATACTTAAAAGTTCAAAAAAAAAACGCCTACGGCTTTGTTGTTAAGACAAGTACCGAAAGCATCTGCGTTGCAGAACGCTTTAAGCTATATCAGACAATCACGAAGGAGTGAAAGATTGCGGGGAAGGGATGTGCGGCAGACAATACTATTGCGTGATTTTGTTAAACATAATAGGATATGATGGACAAAAAACAATTGCAAGAATTATTAGATAACACGGAAAACTCGAATAGAGTTATTTTTGAGTTGTTATGTGACGGAACATTACGCATTAAATCAAAAAATAACACAAATGACACTTGGGGTTGGTTTCATATTAATAGCGAAATGCTTGAGGATGCTTTCAGAAAAATGAATCTTTCTTGGTGCTACATATTTGAGACCGCCCCTCAACATAAGCCTATTATATATCTACTGGCTGGTGAAACGATGACCAGAGAATACGCTATTAAAGATAACCGAGTTGAAGTTGAGATGCTTCCTGAAGGTCGTGAGATGTTCTTTGAAGCTAAGCCTTTTTCTTTGATTGACAAGGATAAATACGACAACAGTCTAACGGAGTTAGAGAAGTTGTTAAGAAAGTCTGCCAGTGATGTAATCGAAGTATATGAAGCCTAAGTTGCCTACCAAGAATGCAAACAAGGATATTAAGTGTCAATTATACTAAATTGCCTCGCGAGGAGGTCTATCAGGATCGAAGCGATATTAGAGATTTTGATATTGAAACTGCCGGCTCTATAGAAAAACTGATGTTGCTGTGTATTTATAACTCCAGAATTATAGAGTTAGATGATGCAGAAAGTAACATTATTGAAATTTTTAACACAGCACACTATATCACTACAGTGATGCTTGCACAAGAAAACCCAATGATGAGTTTTGGGTGGTGTTTTAAGGTGGCAGGTCAGATAGGAGTTTCATCAAATGGAGAATTAAGCCCAAACAACCATCTTTTCATTGCTGCAACAATGGGTATGGTTGCTACCTATTTGAGAATATGTGAGCCCAAATACCGTCGTGATGGTGACATGCTGATTAGCCGTATTGCTCAATGGTTTGACGATAATTGTGACCCCCTTAACGAATGTGTTAAGCTTTTCCGGGAATGTTGCAAATACGTGTCAGATGAAGTTATTCTTAATGCCGGTAAGTTTATGAGTCGCGAAGACTTTAGACCGCTTAATCAAACGTCTTTCAAGAAACCTATTCAAATAATAGACGTAGATATGGATTTTGAACTACTAGAACAACAAGTGGCGGAATTAAAATTTGAAGTTAATAAGTTGGATAAAGAAAAGTCGGAGTTAGAAGAAGAAAATAATTCTTTACGCGAAAAAACATCAATGCTTGAAAGGCAGAGACACGTGTCCGATAGCAGGAAAGGGCAAGCGGCAAAAGAAAGACGTGAATTTTGGAAGAAGTTTCGAGAGGAAGCAAACAAAGTGCATGAGAATGCTTTTAATGCAACAACTGGAGTAACGTGTTTTACAAGCAGACAAATGGGCATTCTAATGCAAGCTATTGGATACTTGACTGAAGATAAAGCACCGGGGAAAACCACGCTTGGAGAAGTGATTGAAAAAATTAGCGGCTATAAAGCCACCACTGTCAATCAGAATATGAAGGGCACGTTTCGTGATGCCGACAAGGAGGTTGTTGCAAAGGCGATAGAAAGTAAATTCCCTAAACTCGCAGCAAAAGTAAGACAGATTTAAAATTGTAGCCCCCTACATTTGGTTTTTGTAGTCCCCTACACACTAATAAACAACTAATTTTACCATACTTTTGCACCCGCATTTGGAGCCAATCCATTTGCGGGTGTTTTAGCATGCCCTTGCATCCGCAGGGAAAGAGTAGTATATTTGCATAAAACGAGTCAGTAAACCCTAATGAGGACTTTGTCTGACTTATATAATGTATTAACAATTTAATGGTCGTATAAGGAGCGACTGGTTGAGCGAACGAGCGAAGGAAGTCTTGCAAGTGAAAAAGGATCCTATTCTGGAACTTCTTCCTCACGAACTCAACAAAATGAAAGTCTTAATTGAACATGGAGACAACGAAGAGAAAATCATGATGGCTGAAGCACTGCTGGCGAATGGACTGGTGAGTGCTATAGAGAGAGTAAATTATCAGTGCCAAAAGGTGCTGAAGAGCGACGATGAGGTGGCCCAGGCGGTCATCGGTGTTGTCGGCTGCTTTGCGGTGGATACACAGTGGACGGCAGTGTATCGTGTATTGGTTGACTTTTGCGGTTGGGATAGTGATATCGCAAAATTCGTGGCTCGCATGAATTCTTTATTAAGAGATGTGGGCTCGGGACGTCGGTGTGCTTATCAGGCAATACAAAAGCCGTTATCTGCGAATAGTATTTTAAGAAAGAGTTTTCGGGAATGGACGAGGTATCAAGCCCCCAAGGGTGACCGGGTGTTTTCGCGGCAACGGTTCATTGCCAAGAAACTGCTGAAATTACTTTCAATCAGTACCGAAATATACGATTGACAAGTGAAATATACTATCTCAAAGTAATTATAAACACCGCTTTGGTATTAGTCATACCTTTGCAGTGCTTTCCGACAAAGAGACGGCTCACGTTGAGCGCTCGGGCAGCGGAAGCAAAGAAGATATATGGATGCAAAAATCCTTAAAGTAGTGAAAAGCGGAGAGATGATCTCCGTGCCCAGTGAGAAAGCCGAAGGCGGCAAGCTGAACAAGCGCACGCTCGTGTTGCAGGAGCTCGGCGGCAAGTATGAGAACCAGTATGTGGTGAGCACGTTCGGCGCCCTGGCCAATGTGAAATGCGAGGACGGATGCCTCGTGGCCGCCACGCTGCGCTTCCAGACGCATGAGCACAACGGTGCGGAGTATCAGGACGTAACGGCAACGGAAATCGTTGCAATGTAAAATGTAAAATGTAAAATGAAAAATTAAAAGTTTTTCCAAACTGAGTTGAGGTCGAGAGAATCAATTGAGCATCAGCAATGATGCAGGGCCCTTTCTCAACGCTTCTCTCGCAAACAACTCAAATTATGTCTAGCAAAAAATCCAACAAAACCATTACCATCAGCGCAATGGTGGCCATCAACGATGGCGAAGAGAAGAGCATGAATTTCGTACAGGTGATGCCCGACTATCCGCAGCCCGGCATGGTGACGCCCTTCTGCGGAAGAGGCACGGCACAGATGCTCTCCGACGGACACTTCGTGTTTACACGCAAACCCCGCAAGCACAATACACCCGTGCTGAAACTGCCGCACGGCAGCCTCTCGTGGGGCAACGACGGATACGACCGCTTCACCTTCGTGCTGCCCGCACAGCGGCGGCGGGAGTTCGCAAGGCTGCTGCAGGAAGAAGCCGAACTCGCCATCAACTTCATGCTGGGACTGATCTGACGGCAACATGGTCAATCTGATATACATAGACGGCAGCGGGCACAAGGCGGCCCGCGCCGTCACCACACGTGAGGAATACTTCGCGCTGCGCAACAGCGAGACGAACGTCGCCCGCTTCCATGCGGCACGCGGCGGCAGCAAGGAGGATAAGATGAAGCTGCTGCAGTTTAACTACAACGACCTCATCCCCGACGGCAAGCTCAAAGACTGCCATCACGCAGCCTCCACCTTTGCCCACGACATCGACTGCGGCAAGGAGGACGAATGCAAAGCCATCGCCGGACGCATACTCTCGAAGAAAGAAGAGATAGGGCTGCTCGAACTGAGCGTGTCGGCCAACTGGGGCCTGCACGCCGTGTGCCGACGCCAGCCGGGCAAGACCATCCTCGAAAACCAGGTGCGCATCGCCACCGTCACCCAGACCGAGATGGATACCTCGACGCACGACGAGCAACGCGTGATGTTCACCGGTCCGGCCGACGGAGCGACGTTGCTCTATCTGGACGAAGCCATCTTCGAGGAAACGCTGACGCCGGAAGAGAGCGCAGAGGAATATCAGCGCCTCAAGGAGCGCGAGATCCGGGGTGAGGAAGAAGTGCCCCAGGGAGCCAAGAAGGCGAACAAACACTATCGGCCCGGCGAAGCCGAAGCCGATGAGGTAAGAAGTAAGAAGGAAGAGGGAAGAAGTGAGAACGAAGAAAATTGTCAATTGTCTCCTTTTGCGAAGCAAATGGGGCCGAGCGCAGCGAAGGCAATTCTCAATTCTCAATTGGAGTACAACGGCATTCCTTACGCCGACATCGTCCGCAAATGGTGGGAGCTCTACAATGAAGGCAAGGAGCCGGTGAAGTCGAACCGCGACGTGCTGACCTTCGAGCTGGCTGTGAACCTGCGTCACATCTGCGGATTCGACCGGGAGCAGCTGGACGCCGTGATTCCCTGCTACGACGGCTTCTCGCAGACGCAGAAGCTCAAGTGCATCGATTCGGCGCTGGCAGAGAAGCGCACCCAGATGCCCAAGCGGCTGAGGGACGTGCTCTTTGAGGTGCGGCGCGACAGGATGAACGGCGGCGGGGGCAACGCAGCGGACGAAGGTAAGGGATTGGACGAAGCCGTGCAGGAGGACGACTGCTTCTACTACAAGCGATTGCCGCGCATGCCGCAGGGCATCAGGGAGTCGATCAAGGCCGTCGGGCCGACGCTGTCAATGCCCGTGCTGACGGCGATATGTCCTGCCATCGGGGCACTGGCCACAGGAGTGAAGCTCGATGTGCACGGACAGAAGAAGGGGCTGAACCTCATCGCCTACATCGCCGGCGACTTCGCCAGCGGAAAAGGTTCGATAGATCCCGTCGTGGATGCGTGGATGAGCGAAGTGAAGGCCACGGACAACATGTATCTGCAGCAGGAGGACGAATGGCGCGCCAAGAAGCGTGCGGCCAAGAACAAGAAGGAGCAGCCCGAGGAGCCCAAGCTGCCAGTGCGCTGTCTGCCGCTCAACAACACGGTGGCCAACCTGGCAGAGCGCCTGGCCAACACCGACGGCAGGCACGCCTTCTCCTTCACGCCCGAGGCCGACACCGTGGCGCAGAAGTGGAAAAGTGCCATGAGCGACTTCTCCGTGATGCTGCGCCAGAGCTACGACGGCAGCCGTTACGACCGCGAGGCCAAGAGCGCCGACGCCGTCAACGTGCACATCGACCATCTGCTGTGGAACGTGACGATGTGCGGCACACCCGACGCCCTCTACCGCGTGGTCAGCAACTACACCGACGGATTCCAAAGCCGCCTGGCCGTAGCCCGTACGCCCGACAACACCTTCGCCGCGCTGGACGAAACTCCCTGCATCATCACCGATACGCAGGTGGAGCGCATACAGCAGGTGGCGCATCTGCTGCCGCTGATGACGGGGGAGGTGGTGCTGCCCAAGCTGGAAGAGAAAGGGCGCGAATGGGTGGAGAACGTCCGCCTGGAGACCATCAAGAGCGACGACAGGGTGAGAGCCCGTCAGCGCTTCCGCGTCTGCGTCACCGCACAGAGGATGACCTGCTGTCTGATGCTCTGTAAAGTGGCCGAGCTGCTGATACAGAAGCACGGATACAATGGCGCGGAGAAGCAGCTGAAAGCCAGCCCCGACCTGTGGAAGAAGATGCTCCTTGACGTTCAGACGCCGAGGATGCTGGAGACCTACGACACCATTGCCGACTATCTGCTGGAGACGGCGTTATGGTTCTTCCGCGACCGCATCGAGAACGCGTTTGCCAGCCGCGACTACGCCGTAGACAGCGACCGCCGCCGCATGGGTAAGAACGACTCCATCTACGAGCGTCTGGACGCGGAATTCAGCTTCGACGGAGCCCTGCAGCACAGCGTGGCGGTGAAGGGAAGCAGTGTGTCGCGCAACTCCGTGCGACAGATGCTGAAGAACTGGAAAAACCAGGGGCTCATTGTACAGACGGAGCCGCGGAAGTATCGCAAGGTGGACAAACTGGAGTGGTCATGAGTGTCATGTGTCATGAGTGTCAACAAGGATTTTACAACCTGAATCCTGAAACTTGGATCCTGAAACAATGATTACGATTGACAACACCCAGGAGTGCTTCGTGGAGCTCTGGCTTCTGCTGGAGCGCACGAGGCGCCTCCACCTCCTGCAACGCAAGCGCTTCTGCATCCGCAACATCCTCAAAACATGGCTGGACCATCGCGCTAAAGACGACTTCATCTTCGAGGTGTGTCTTCGCGCGGAGACGGTAGGGTGGAACGAGTTGCCCCCGCCGCAACTGGAGCCACGCCCGCATCGCGAACTCTTGCGCGCCCTGACCTCCGTCACCCTCGACATCGGCATGCGTAAGGTGGACCTCCACGCCCTCGACAGGGCCTACAGTATTGCCTTCCCGGACTCGATGCCGATAAACGTCAGGAAAAGACGACGTGAAATTAAAAATAAAAAATGAAAAGTGAAGGCCGCCGGAGCAATACCGACGGTCTTCGCATTTTTGCATTTTTGTATTTTGAAAAATGACCTAAATCTCCCAAAAAATCCTTATCTTTGTCCCAGAAAAAACAGACACTATGAAAAAATACTTCTCCCTCATCCTCATTGCCTTGCTGGCCATCGGCGCCGCAGCAGTGGAACGCAAACAATGTATCGACAGCAACTGGCGCTTCATGCTGGGCGACGGCAGCCGCGCCGTCAGCGACCCCCGCGCGGCAGACGGATGGCGCACACTCTCGCTGCCCCACGACTGGAGCGTGGAGCCCGAAGCGGCAGCAGCGGCGGGAGGCACCGTCGTCGGCCCCTTTTCCACCAAGAGCGTCGGCGGATTTCAGACGGGCTTCACCGTGGGCGGCACAGGGTGGTATCAGAAGACCATCACACTCACGGCAGAAGACCTCAAAGGGCGCACGGAGCTCTACTTCGAGGGTGCCTACAACAGGACGACGCTGTGGGTCAACGGACAGGAGTGCCCCGACAACGTCTACGGATACAGCAGCTTCCGGCGCGACATCAGCCGGATGGTCCACGAGGGAGAGAACAACATCGTGGTGCGCGTGGACAACACGGGCAACAACACCCGCTGGTACGCCGGCAGCGGCATCTACCGCCACGTGTGGCTCGTGCGCACCGGACGCCTGCATCTCGACGAATGGGACAGCTTTATCCGCAGCGAAGAGAACCGCCGCATCATCCTCACCGCCACGCTGCACAACGAAGGCACGGAAGCCGCCAAGGGGCGACTCACGCTGCTGCTGCGCGATGCCGCGGGGCGCGAAGTGGGCAGAACGGCCTCTGAGAAACTGCGCCTCGCCGCCGGCGCTGCCCGTGAAGCCCGTGCAGAACTCACGCTGGAGGGTCTGCGTCCCTGGAGTCCCGACGACCCCTGTCTCTACACCGCCGAGATACGCTTGGAGCGGCCCGACGGCAGCATCGCCGACAGCATCACGCGGCGCATCGGACTGCGCACGCTGACGTTCTCGGCCGAAGAGGGCTTCCGACTCAACGGCAAGCCCATGCTCATACGCGGAGGCTGCGTGCATCACGACAACGGACTGCTGGGGGCCGCCGCCTTCGACCGGGCCGAAACGCGTAAGTTGCAACTCATCAAGCGGCAGGGCTTCAACGCCGTGCGCTGCAGCCACAACCTGCCCTCGGAGCACTTCCTCGACGCCTGCGACGAGCTGGGACTGATGGTGGTGGACGAATGCTTCGACCAGTGGCTCATCGCCAAGAACCCCGACGACTACAGCCGCCACTTCCGCGAGCACAGTGACGAAGACATCCGCGTGATGGTGCGGCGCGACCGCAACCACCCGAGCGTCATCATGTGGGGCATCGGTAACGAAATCCCCGGGCGCATCTCACCCGAAGGGATGCAGACGGCCGCAAGGCTGCGTGAGGACATCCTCCGTCTCGACGCCACACGCCCCGTCACCGCCGCCATCTGCGGATGGGACGACGGCGACTCGTGGAACGCGGCCGGAGGCAACTGGGAGGCCCAATCGGACAAAGCCTTCCAGAGCCTCGACATCGGCGGATACAACTACCTCTGGGACAAATACGAGGGTGACCACGCGAGAGATCCGCGCCGCGTGATGTGCGGACTGGAGAGCTATCCCAAGCAGGCTTCGGAAAACTGGACGTTGGTGGAGCGCTTGCCCTATCTCGTCGGCGATTTCGTGTGGACGGCGATGGACTATCTGGGCGAAGCCGGCATCGGCGCCGCCTACAGCGACCGCAGGCCCCCGATGTTCCAGCCCTGGCCCTGGTTCAACGGACACTGCGGCGACCTCGACCTCACGGGGCAGAAGAAGCCCCAGAGCTACTACAGGGACGTCGTCTGGCGCCAGCGCCCCGTGGCGATGGCGGTGGAACCTTCGTCCTCGCACAACAACATGTGGGGATGGCAGCTGGAGGAGCAGCATTGGACCTGGACGGGTCGCGAGGGGCAGGAACTCACCGTCAACGTCTACAGCCGTGCGCCCCGCGTGCGTCTGTATCTCAATGGTAAAGCCTTGGGCGACAAGGCACCCGGATCCACCTTCTGGACTGCCTTCCGTGTGAAGTACGAGCCCGGCACGCTGCGGGCGGTGAACCTCGACGGCGAGGGCAGGGAGCTACGGGGAGAAGACTTCGCATTGGAGACCACCGGGCCCGCCGTCGGTGTGCGCTGCATCTGCGAGAACCCGACGCTCTCGGCTGACGAAGGCGATGTGGCCTACGTCACGCTGGAGGTCATCGACAGCCTCGGGCGCACGGTGACGAGCGACTGCACGACGCGCCTGAAGGTGGAGAACGCCGGAGCGGGCGAACTTATCGGCTGCGCTACGGGAGCCCCCGACGACATGGAGAGTTTCCGCTCGTTTACGCCCCGCGTCTTCCGCGGAAGAGCCCAGGCCGTCGTCCGCTCCACAGGGCAGGCTGGTGCAGTTGATCTGCGCGTAGAACGAAATTACTGAATGGCAACATGTTGCAACTCTTCCCCGGCGCGGTGATCGGCTTCGCGCGGGAGGTAGATCGGCGCCTCGGGCTGATAGGGGAGGATGAGCAGGCGCAACGCCGTGCAGCCTTCGGGCAGACGCCACAGGCCGTAGAGGAAAGGACGGCCGTAGTAGAAGTTGTCGGCCAGAAGGATGTGGCCCTCTTCGCCGCTCACCGTAGGCACCACAGCGTAGAGACGCGCGCAGTCACCGCGATAGCGGATGGAGAGCAGACGGCGGAGCTGAGTGGTGTCCGATGGTAATGAGATGATGTAGGAAGCAGCCTGCAGCCAGTCGTCCTCCGTGGGCGCAGCAGCCACTTTGGCCTTGCCCTTGACGACGGTGCGCAGGGGGCCGACGTTGTGCTCCTTGCGGAACTGGAGCGCAGCGGGCTCGGGCTTGACGGGTTCGGAGAGGAAGAGATGTTCGGCCTCCTCGGGTGTCAGCAGATAAATGTTGTCCGCCACGGGCTCATGGGGCCCTTTGGGCTTGAGGCGCTGCAAGAGGCGTCCGCCGGAGAGGCACAGCGTCGTCGGTACGCCGGGAATCTGCATGAGGTAGAGACGGCCGCCCCTCTGGGCCACAATCTGTGCGGTGGCGTAGCGGAGGCCGGCCACGTTGACGGGGAAGATCGCCATGCAACCCTTGGGTAGCGTGAACTTGGGCAGGCGCACGCCACAGGCCTCCAACTGGACGCCGCTCTTGGCTTTGAGTTTGGCCAGACGCTCGTAGTTGTTGACGAAGATGAAGGCGCTTCGGCCGTCGGAGCGCACCGCCCAGCGCAGCCCGGAGTCCTCGCCCCGCTTGAGGTCCTGAGGGCCGGGGAACGAGGCCGTCATGGGCGCCAGCAGTGTGCCGAAGTCCTGCATGAAGAGGTGGAGCGGGCGCAGGCGGTAGTACTGCGGATAAGTCTGGCCGAACTCGCCCAAAGGCGCCTGGAAGTCGTAGGTCAGCAGCGGGAGGTCGTTGTTGGCCGTAAAGGGTGAGGTCTGACACTCGTTGAGGCTGGTGTAGAGCCCCGTGGGGTTGGTGCCGCCGTGATACATGTAGTAGCCCAGCAGGTTGCTGCCGCTGCCCAGTTTGACCAGCGCCATCGAGTAGGTGTCGTCGGCCGAGATGAAGGGGCGCCGGTGGTAGGCCGTTGCCATGCCGCCGCCCAGTTCGCAGGTGAAGTAGGGATAGTCGGCGTCGCTCCCCGCCACCTTCTCCTCCTGCCGTCCGAGCACGTCGGTACCGATGGCGGTGGAGCTGCGGAAGGCTTTGAAGTTGAAGGCCTTGTAGTAGTTGCCCACACCCTCCTTAACGTCCTTGTCCCAGAAGCCGTCGGCATAGTCGCCGTAGAGGGGCAGCATTTCGCCGAAGGGCATCGGCGTGGAGAGTTCGGGCCATCCCGTGCGGGTGTAGAAGGGCAGGTCGAAGCCGATGGAGAGCGCGATGCGCTTGAGGTCGAGCAGGTATTCGGCGGGGCCGCGGTATTCGTTGTCGAACTGGGCCGCGATGACCGGACCGCCGTCTTTCCACTGAAGGCCCTGAACCTGGGTGTAGATCTGGCGGTAGAGGCGCGCGGTGAAATCGAGGAAAACGCTGTCGCGCGAGCGCATCTTGCAGCCCTTGGTGAAGAGCCAGTCGGGCAGGCCGCCGTTGCGCACCTCACCGTGGCACCAGGGGCCCATGCGCAGGATGACGGGCATTCCCTCGTCGCGGCACACCTCGAGGAAGCGGCGCAGGTTGCGCTGTCCGCTCCAGTCGAAGCGGTTCTCCTCCTCCTCGATGTGGTTCCAGAAGACGTAGGTGGCGACGAGCGTGACGCCGCCCTCGCGCATCTTGCGCACCTCGGTGCTCCATTCGGCAGCGGGCAGACGGCTGTAGTGGATCTCGCCCATCACGGGGCAGAGGCGCTTGCCGTCGATGATGAGGCTGTGGCGGTCCCAGGTGACGGGGCGCCCGAAGAGCGTCTCGGCGCTTAGAGTGGAAGGCGCGAGGGAGAAGAGGCAGAGGAGAAGGGCGATGAGGTGTTTCATGGTCGGGGAGAGAGGGGTTCAGTTGATGACGAGCTCGACGGGGCAATGGTCGCTACCCGTGATTTCCTGATGGATGGAGGCGCTCGCGAGACGGGGCACGAGGCGCTCGGAGACGATGAAGTAGTCGATGCGCCAGCCCACGTTGCGTTCGCGGGCCCTCATGCGGTAGCTCCACCAGGAGTATTGTCCGGCCTCGTCGGGATGGAAGTGGCGGAAGGTGTCCACGAAGCCCTCGGCGAGCAGCTCGGTCATCTTGCCGCGCTCTTCATCGGTGAAACCGGGGTTTTCGTGATTTGTCTTGGGATTAGCCAGGTCGATCTCTTCGTGGGCCACATTGAGGTCGCCGCAATAGACGACGGGCTTTTGGGCGTCGAGCGCCTTGAGGTAGCGGCGCAGGGCGTCCTCCCAGGTCATGCGGTAGGAGAGGCGGCGCAGGCCGTCCTGGGCGTTGGGTGTGTAGCAGCAGACGAGGAAAAAGTCGGCGTACTCCAGCGTGATGAGGCGCCCCTCGCTGTCGTGCTCGGGCAGGTCCATGCCGTAGCGCACGGAGAGCGGCGCGTGTTTGGTGTAGATGCAGGTGCCGGAGTAGCCTTTCTTCTCGGCGTAGTTCCAGAAGGAGTGGTAGCCGAGGAATTCGAGGTCAAGCTGGCCGGCCTGCATCTTGGTCTCCTGCAGGCAAAAGAAGTCGGCGTCGAGCGCCTCGAAGGCTTCGCAGAAGTTCTTGCCTACGACGGCGCGCAGGCCGTTGACGTTCCAGGAAATGAATTTCATAATTGAGTGAAGAGTGAAGAACGAAGAGTGAAGAATCTAGGATACTTTGTTGCAGAATGATAAGATATACGGTTTCTCGGGTTCGTCGTGGGTGGTGATGACGGCATCGGGATATTGGGCGAAGATGTCGCGCATGTTGTCCTGAATGCCGGTGCCGAGGGCTTTGAGTAGCGCTTCCTTTTGAGTCCACAGGCGCACGAAGGCGCGTGCGGGGTCGGCGGCAGCCTCAATGGCGTTCAGCTCCTCGTCGTTCATCGCATAGCGCGCCACACTCTCGCTGTAGCGGCCGACGCTCTCCACGTCGATGCCGCAGGGCTGGTTGTCGGTGATGCAGACGACGGCCTCCTTGCAGTGGGAGAGTGAAAAGTGAAGAGTGAAGAGTGAAGAACGAAGAGTGAAGAGTGAAGCGGGGAGGGCGGGCTTGCCGTGCTCGTTGTAAACGAACTCGTGAAAATCCTGAGGGCGCTCGAGGTCCACTTTGTCCTTCAGGCACTCCCAAAGGAGAAGGAAGGCGCGCGTGCAGTTGCGCTTGCCCTCGAAATGTTTGAAACGCAGAGCCTGTTCCCGTCGCCAGGCGGGCAGCAGGTCGAGATCGCGGAGAAGATCGTTTTCTCCGTAGCCGGAGAGTTTGTCGTCAAGTAGTATGCGCATATTTTCTAACGGTCCACCAGAGCATGCCGGCGGCAAAAAATACGGAGATGAGATCGGCGATGGGGATGCTGAGCCATACGCCGTCGAGACCCCAGTAGCGGGGCAGGACGATGAGACCCGGGATGAGGAACAGCATCTGGCGCGAGACGCTCAGGAAGATGCTCTTGCCCGCATGGCCGATGGATTGGAAGAAATTGGAGATGACCATCTGCGCCCCCACGAAGGGCAGGATGCTGACGCAGAGGCGGAAGCCGCGCGTGGCCAGGCGGATGACCTCCTCGTCGGTGGTGAAGATGAGGGCCGGCAGGCGGGGGATGAATTCGCCCACGAGGAAACCCATGAAGGTGACGCCCGTAGCTGCCGCAATGGTCAGCCAGAGGCAGCGCCACACGCGGTCGTCGAGGCGTGCGCCCCAGTTGTAGCCCACGATGGGCTGCATGCCCTGATTGAGGCCGATGACAATCATCAGGAAGAAGAAGATAACGCTGTTGACGATGGAGTAGGCGCCGACGGCGTCGTCGCCCCCGTAGCGCAGCATGCCCTGATTGATGAGCAGCACCACCAGGCACGCACACGAGTTGAGCAGGAAGGGCGCCATGCCGATGGAGAGCGTCTGGCGCACGATGTCGAGGCGCAGGCCGTAGATGCCGCGCTTGAAGCGGAGCAGTTCGTCCTTGCGGCAGAAGAGCGACGAGACCACCGCAAGCGCCGCCATCTGAGAGATGACGGTGGCGACGGCTGCGCCCCGGATGCCCATGTCGAAGACGAGGATGAAGAGCGGGTCGAGCACTGCATTGATGACCACCGTCATCAGCGTGCAGAGCATCGCCGTGCGCGGGTGGCCGGCGGCGCGCATGATGCTGTTGAGGCCCAGGTAGCTGTGGACGACGACGTTGAAGGCGAGGATGATCTCCATATACTCCCGGGCATAGGGCAGCGTGGCCTCCGAGGCGCCGAAGACGAGCAGCACGGGGTCGAGCCAGATGAGGAAGACAATGGAGAAGAGCGTGCCCAGAATGAGGTTGAGCACGATGCTGTTGCCCAGCACCTGCTGCGCCGTGCGGTAGTCCTTCTGACCCAGACGCACGGAGATCACGGTGGAAGCGCCGACGCCCACCATGGCACCGAAGGCCGCCCCGAGATTCATGAAGGGGAACGTGGCGGCCAGGCCGGCCAGAGCCTGCTTGCCGACACAGTGGCCGATGAAGGCACGGTCCACGATGTTGTAGAGCGAAGTCGCCGTCATGGCAATGATGGCCGGCAGGGCATACTGCCAGAGCAGCCTCCCCACGGGCCGTTCGCCGAGTTCGGTAGGTACGCGTTTGAACTTTTTGGGCATTTCGCAGGCAAAAGTAGCAAAATTATTTCGTTTATCCAAAAAAAGCGGGAGCGGGGAGTGCGATGCGCCAACTTTTTTGTATCTTTGCAGTCGGTATAGCTATTTAAACCATTATAACAATGAGCAATCAATCAGAAAAAATCAAAGAGCTCGTGGAGCTCCGTGCGAAAGCCCGTCTGGGCGGCGGTGAGAAAGCCATCGCCAAGCAGCACGAGAAAGGCAAGTACACGGCGCGCGAGCGCATCGACATGCTGCTCGACGAGGGCAGTTTCGAGGAGATGGACATGTTTGTGCAGCACCGTTGCACCAACTTCGGCATGGAGAAGAAGCACTATTTGGGCGACGGTGTCGTGACCGGCAGCGGCACGATTAACGGACGTCTGGTCTATGTCTTCGCTCAGGACTTCACCGTGAGCGCAGGTTCGCTCTCCGAGATGCTCGCCTCGAAGATATGCAAGGTGATGGACATCGCCATGAAGGTGGGTGCTCCCGTCATCGGCCTCAACGACTCGGGCGGCGCACGTCTGCAGGAGGGCATCAACGCTCTGGCCGGATATTCCGAAATCTTCCAGCGCAACATCATGGCCTCCGGCGTGATTCCCCAGATCTCGGCCATCATGGGCCCCTGTGCCGGCGGTGCGGTGTATTCGCCCGCTTTGACCGACTTCACCCTGATGGTGGAGAACACCAGCTACATGTTCCTCACCGGCCCCGGCCCCGTCAAGGCCGTCTTGGGTGAAGTGGTGACGCAGGAGCAGCTGGGCGGCGCCTCCATCCACTCCACCAAGAGCGGTGTGACCCACTTCACCGCCGCCACCGAGGAGGAGGCCATTGCCATGCTCAAGCAGCTCATGAGCTACATCCCTCAGAACAACCTGGAGAAGACGCCCCGTGTGGAGTGCACCGACCCCATCGACCGCAAGGCCGACTTCCTCAACGAGATCCTGCCCGACAACCCCAACCAGCCCTACGACATGTATGAGGTGATTGCCGGTATCGTGGACAACGGTGAGTTCTTCGAGGTGCAGCCCAAGTTTGCCAAGAATATCATCATCGGCTTCGCCCGCTTCAACGGTGAGACCGTAGGCATCGTGGCCAACCAGCCCAAGCAGCTGGCCGGCGTGCTCGACTGCAACGCTTCCCGCAAGGGTGCCCGCTTCGTGCGCTTCTGCGACGCCTTCAACATCCCCATCGTCACGCTGGTTGACGTGCCCGGCTTCCTGCCCGGTACGGGTCAGGAATACAACGCCGTCATCCTCCACGGCGCCAAGCTGCTCTACGCTTACGGCGAATGCACCGTGCCCAAGGTGACGGTGACGCTGCGCAAGAGCTACGGCGGCAGCCACATCGTGATGTCGTGCAAGCAGCTGCGCGGCGACGCCAACTACGCATGGCCCTCGGCCGAGATTGCCGTGATGGGTGCCAGCGGCGCCGCTTCGGTGCTCTACGCCAAGGAGGCCAAGGCCCTGAAGGAAGAGGGCAAGGCAGAGGAGGCCAAGAAGTTCCTCGACGACAAGATCGCTGAGTACGAGAACCTCTTCTCCAACCCCTATCAGGCTGCCAAGTACGGCTACATCGACGACGTCATCGAGCCGCGCAACACGCGCTTCCGCATCTGTCGCGCTCTGGCCCAGCAGGCCAACAAGAAGGTGACCAATCCGGCCAAGAAGCATGGCAACATTCCTCTTTAAGCGACTCTGCGTCAGGATTTAAAATCAAGTGACTATGGTAACATTGACAATCACCGATTCCACCTGGATGATGGCCGGCGTGAGCATTGGCGTGGTGTTCTTCATCCTCGTCCTGCTGGTGGGCGTGCTCCACATCTTCAGCGTGATCGCGGCCAAGGCGCCCCACACCAAGGGCCCCAAGAAGCTCGCCGTGCCCTCTGCGCCCGAAGAGCCCCTGCTGCCCGGCAAGCCCAGCGACGATGCCGAAGACGAGCGTCTGGCCGCTGTGGCTGTGGCCATTCATCTCCACCTCTCCCGCGCTCACGACGACGAGAGCGGCGTGATCACCATTCAACCGACAGCCAGCCCCTGGCACGCTGTTCTTAACCCCCGATTTTAACGAAGTAAAGCGATTATGAAAGAGTATAAGTTCAAGATTGGCGACAAGGACTATCTGGCCTCTGTCGTAGAACAGGAAAACGGCGGTCTGGAAGTGACCGTCGACGGCAAGATCTACAACGTGGAACTGCCCGACCGCAAACCCGCTCCGAAGCCCGTCGTGAAGCATGTTGCCGCTCCCGCTCCCGTAGCGCCCGTGGCTGCCGCTCCCGTGGCTCAGCCCTCTGCCGGCGCCTCCAGCGTGGTGACGGCGCCCCTCAACGGCAAGATCACTCAGGTCAACGTGAAGCCCGGCGATCAGGTGACGGCCGGTCAGGCTGTCGTGGTGCTCGAGGCCATGAAGATGGAGAACGACATCACCACCGAATACGCCGGCACCGTGAAGGCTGTCCTCGTCGCTGCAGGCGACCAGGTGGACACCGGTCAGGCGCTCGTCGAACTGGCATAAACAGAACACATTAGGGCAAATATTATGAAAAAGATTATTGCACTGATGCTCCTCTCCGCAGTGGCCATGCCGCTTTTGGCAGCCAACGGAGCTTCGTTCGACCTCGCAGGTGCGATGGAGAAGTTCTGGAACGAGATGGGTCTGATGTCCTTCTTCGTGGGCGACGGCTGGAAGAATGCGGTGATGATCGCCGTAGGCTGCTTCCTGCTGTTTCTGGCCATCAAGAAGGAATACGAGCCCCTGCTGCTCCTGCCCATCGCCTTCGGCATGATTCTCACGAATCTGCCCTTCGCCGGGCTCTTCCACTCCACGATGTGGAACGACGAGTTTCTCAACCCCCAGAGCCCCTTCTACCACTCCTATCGTCACATCATGGCGGAGGGCGGTCTGCTCGACATCCTGTATATCGGCGTGAAGGCCGGCGTCTATCCCTGTCTCATCTTCCTCGGCGTGGGGGCCATGACCGACTTCGGTCCGCTCATTGCCAACCCCAAGAGCCTGCTGCTCGGCGCTGCCGCCCAGATCGGCATCTTCGCCACCTTCCTGGTGACGCAGATGGACATCTTCGGTTTCACGCCCGCTCAGGCTGCTTCCATCGGCATCATCGGCGGTGCCGACGGTCCCACGGCCATCTTCCTCACCACCAAGCTGGCGCCCGAGCTCCTGGGCCCCATCGCTGTGGCAGCCTACAGCTACATGGCTCTGGTGCCCGTCATCCAGCCGCCCATCATGCGTCTGCTCACCACCAGGAAGGAGCGCATGATCCGTATGTCGCAGCTGCGTGAGGTGTCCAAGCGCGAGAAGATGCTCTTCCCCATCATCGTGGCCATCGTCGTGAGCCTCATTCTGCCCTCGGCCGCCACGCTGATCGGCTGCCTCATGCTGGGCAACCTGATGAAGGAGAGCGGCGTCGTGGAGCGCCTCTCGAAGGCCGCTCAGAACGAGCTCAACAACATCGTGGTCATCTTCCTCGGTGTCACCGTGGGCGCTACGGCTACGGCCGAAGCCTTCCTCAACATCCAGACCATCTCCATCCTCTGCGTCGGCATCGTGGCCTTCGGCTGCGGCACCGCAGGCGGTGTGCTTCTGGCCAAGCTGATGAACCTCTTCCTCAAGGAGAAGATCAATCCGCTGATCGGTTCTGCCGGCGTGAGCGCTGTGCCTATGGCCGCACGCGTGAGCCAGGTGGAGGGTCAGAAGGCCGATCCGCGCAACTTCCTTCTGATGCACGCCATGGGTCCCAACGTGGCCGGCGTCATCGGCAGCGCTGTTGCTGCAGGCATCCTGCTCAGCTTCCTGGGATAATTTTCCGACCGAAAATAAAAAGAAAAGAGCCGTTCACGAGTGTGGGCGGCTCTTTTTTCGGTCTCAACGGTTGTTTATAAGCAAAAAAAGTGTATCTTTGCGGAGAAAATCCGATCGAATGCCGTGAAACGATACGCCGTATTCTTTTTGCTGGTGCTTCTTTTGCCTGTTTCGGCAGACGCTCAGGACATTGTGCGTCTGGCGTTGCCCAACCTCGAGCAGCTGTCGTCTCACCGGATTTCGCAGGTGATACAGGACAGCGAGGGCTTCCTCTGGTATGCCACCGAGGGCGGCGGGCTCTGTCGCGACGACGGCAGGGAAATCAAAGTGTTTCGCAGCGACGCCGAACGTCCGGACCTCCTGCAGAGCAATGACGTGGCCTGTGTGGCCGAAGGCGCCGGGCGCTACATCATCATCGGCACCTTCCACGGCGCCAACGTTTTGGACAAGCGCGACTACAGCATACGTCCTTTGCCTGACGTTGACGATAAGCGGGTGGACGACATTCTGGTGAGCCGCAACGGCCATTGGTGGCTGACGGCCAACAAAAAACTCTACGAATACGCTCCCGAGGGCAAACTGCTCAACGTGTATCCCGGCGGCGAAAAATATATCTTCCGTCTCGACGAGGATGCTTCCGGCCGGATTCTGTGCACGGAGTGGGAGGGAGGACAGTTGCGTCTGGAGGACGGCCGTTTGGTGCGCATCTCTGATGTGTGGCCCGATGCCGGTGGCTTCGTTCGCACGGCGACCGACCGGCAGGGGCGACGGTTGATCACGGACATTTTCGGCAACTGCTACGCCGAGGCTGACGGGGAGCAGCGGGTGTGGCCCGCCCCTTCGGCGTTGGCGCGTTTCGCCGCCGACTCCGTTCGTGCGGCCCGCGGCCTCTCGGAGCGTCCCGTAGCTGTGGCGGAGGCCTCCGACGGCGCCCTGTGGTTCAGCACCGGCAGAGACGTGCGGCGAATGAAGGACGGCAGCGAGGAGGCGGTTCTGTCCGGGCTGAAAGACGTTTCCGCCCTGGTATTCACCTGCGACGGCACCCTGTGGCTCGCCACGATTTTCGGCACGCTGATGACTTATAAAGAGGGGCGGCTCGCGACCGATGAGTACGCTTCAAACGAGTACGGCGACGGCGTGAGTGCACTTGCCTTGGACAGCCTCGGGCGTCTGCTTTTGGTGAGCGACCGCTACATCCGTCTCTACGACCCCGTGCGGCAGACGTTGCGTCAGCAAAGCCGCGAGGCTCGCGACGTTTATTGCATAGAACTACAGGAGACGAGTCCCGCTGATCGTTGGAGCCGACCCCGGTCGGAGTCTGCAGCGGGTCCGATGCCCCGATGGGTGTGGTGGACGCTGGCGGCACTTCTCGTGCTACTCTCCGCGCTTTCGGTCCAGGTGTGGCGGTTGCATCGTCAGCGCAGGCGTTTCCTCTCACTGATGACGTCGTCCGATCCCGCTCCCGGTGCTTCCTGCGGCGAATCTCCTGTGACGCAGCAGCCGGCCATTGACAATGAGTGGCTTCAGGAGGCCATCGCCCGGGTGGAGGCGCATATGAGCGACGACGGCTACAGTGTGGAGCATCTGGCCCGCGATCTGTGCATGAGCCGCATGACGCTTTACCGTCGCATCCAGTCGTCCACGGGGCAGAAGCCTTCCGAGTTCATCCGCACCATCCGTTTGCGGCGTGCCGCCGGACTGTTGCGCGAGGGACGCCTGAGTATCACTGAGATCAGCTACGACACGGGTTTCTCTTCCGTCAGCTATTTCAGCCGCTGCTTCCGCACGATGTACGGCGTGCCGCCGACGCTGTTTGGCAGAACCACGACGGCCGGGGAGCCTGCGAGCGGCGAAAGTCCCAATTGAGACCGCTTCGTGCAGCGGACAAATACGCCCGAAAGCGTGTAGAGTTCCACCGTTTCGTCGTCACTGTCGGCGGCGAAGACGGCGTTCACCCCTGTGGGGTCAACGGGAGAGGGCAGCGCCTGACCTTCCAGGGGGAATATCCGGAGCCATTCCGCATCCGGCAGACCACCGACGCGCCCCGTGGCTGTCAGCGTGATATCCATCGTGCCGGTGTTGCCGATTTCCGCGTCGCACATCAGCGTTTCATGATCTTTTTGCGGGAAGTTCAGGCGGCTGACGCTTTCGCCTCCGATACTGAGTCCCCCGCTGTACGCTCTTGCCGCAGAGTATTGAAGCAGCAGGCGGTATTTTCCCGGCTCTGCCACATTGACACCCCAAATGATGCGACCTCCTTTCTTGCTGGGGTCAATGACGAGAGGGGCGTCCGTCAGACACGATTCGCCGACATAGAACGTCACCGTGTCGGACATCTCGGTGAAGCCGTCGGTGTCGGTGGCTTTCACCCATAGCGTGTGTATGCCGATTTCCGCCTTCAGGGGCAGTTCGTAGGGCGCCTCGTTCAGTGTGCCTGCCAGCCGGCGGTCGAGGTAGAACTCCACCGAACGTATGCGGTTTCTCACGTGTTTCACATCGGCCTTCAATGTGAGGTCGGGCGCTGCAACCTGGTCCTGCAGCGGTTCGGAGACGGCGGCTTTCATCAGCCACGACACCTGCGTGTGCTTCACGCCGAGGAAGGCGTCCATCATCACCGTGGGCTTTTTGGTGGCTTCGTCCCAGGCACCCATGTCGTAGCCGCCCATAGACTCCGGTTCCCAGTAGAAACATCCCAGGTCGCCGTTTTTTATCATCCGGTCCATCACACCCACCAAATACTGGTTGCCTGCAACGGCCTCTCTCGGATAATGGCCCGTCTCCACAATCATACAGGGTGTGCCGTAGCGGCTTTTGAGATCGTTGATGTTGGACATCACGCGGGTGATCATCGTCGGGCCATCCAGATGCGACCAGCGCGGATAGGCCGACAGGCCGATGATGTCCCATTTCGCCCCGTTTTTCTTCAGTCCGTCGAAGATGCTGCGGTAGAGTGAGTTGTCGTGACCGTCGGGCAGATGCACGATGACCTGTATCGACGGATCCACGGCTTTGACAGCGTTGTAGCCGCTCTGCACGAAGCGGGCAAAAGCCGCAGAGCCGCCCTTGTTGGTCTGCCCCACGGGGTAGAGCATGCCGCGTTTGGTCTCGTTGCCCACCTGCACCCATTTCGGCACGACGCCGGCTTCTTTGATGGCCGAGAGCACTTCGTAGGTGTGGTCGTAGACATGCTGCGCCAAAGCCTCCACGCTGTGGTCGGTCCATGCCGAAGGGATGGTCTGGCTGCCGGGGTCGGCCCAGGTGTCGCTGTAGTGGAAGTCGATCATCACGCCCATGCCTTTGGCTTTCGCCCGCTTGCACATGTTGACCACCTCCTGCTTGCTGCTGGCACCGCTGGCAACGGTCCATACACGCAGGCGGATGCTGTTGATGCCCTGTTCCTTCAGTATCTGCAGTATGTCCTTCTGTACGCCGTTTTTGTCGAGCCATTTGGTGCCCCAGCTTTCCATTTGGGGCACGAAGCTCACGTCGGCCCCGAAGGCGAATTCTTCATGTTCGTGGCGGTTGAAAATAGTGTCCGTTACGGTGATGGCGCCGGCGCTCATTGCCGTCCACACCAAGGCGAGTGTCAGCAGCAGGGCTGAAAGAAAATGTCGTAGCATAGTTGTGTGAGTGTTGGAATTAAGGTTTTTCGGCGGCAAAGTTACGGAAAAGCCCTCTAAGGGCGATGCACTATTTTCCCAATAGCTTGTCTTTATGTATCAAAAACGCCGTTTACACCGCATTTTTGCACAATTGTTACATGCGTGCATCCTTTTGTTACATCTTTTACACGCCGCATGCGGGAAAATCCGTATCTTTGCATCGCTATGAGACACATTCTGCTTTCCCTCCTTCTGCTTCTTGCGGCTATGGGCGCTCCGGCCCAGGGGCCTGCGCCCGTGGCGCCCGGTCTGGAGTTTGTCATGCAGCTGCGCGTGACGCTCGGCGAGGTCTTTTCTGCAGGCGAAACGCCCCACGGCCGCCGCACCGTCGTGCCCATCATGGGCGGCACTTTCGAGGGCCCGCGCCTTCGTGGCACTGTGCTTCCCGGCGGCGCCGACTATCAGTTGGGCAACGGAGCGCGCACCGAGCTCGAGGCCGTCTATTGCATCCGCACCGACGACGGCATCACAATCCATGTGCGCAACCTGGGCATCGCCGCGCCCGCCTATTTCATGGCGGCACCCCGCTTCGAGACGGCCTCCGACAGCCCCTACGGCTGGCTCAACGACGCCCTCTTCGTTTGCGCCCCTCAGAGCGATCCCGCCTTCCGCGGCGTCGTGCTCAACGTGTGGCGCGTCGTGCCGCCCCAGATGTCGAAATAACCTATCCCCAAAAACACAACCATAATGAAAAAGCTCTTTTTCCTCCTCTCCGCTTTTCTTTCGCTCGCGGTCTTTGCCGGGGGCGAGCGCGAGATCAAAGTGACTGAAAACGTGGCCTACCGCACCGACGTCGGGCCCTCCACCGTGCTCGACCTGGCGCAGCCCCTCTTCGGACCCCAGAGCGGCCGTCCCGCCATCCTCATCATCCACGGCGGCGGTTGGAGTGCGGGCTCCAAGAACGACGCCGTCTATCGCGCCCTCATGATCGACTATGCCATGAAGGGCTACGTGGTCTGCAACATGAACTACCGCCTCGTACAGGAGGCTCCCATGCCGGCCTGCATCGAGGATGTGCGCGAGGCCATCCGTTGGATGAAGGCCAATGCCGCGACGCTGGGCATCGACTCGGCGCGCATCGGCACCTACGGCCATTCTGCCGGAGGCCATCTCTCGCTCATGGCGGGCCTCACGGGCGGCGTGGCCTGCGCTGCCGGCGGAGCGCCCCCGACGGAGATCGGACGCAGCGGCGAGTGGGCCGACCACACGGAGTGGTGGCCGATAGGGTATATCGGCAAGAGCCCCGTGCCCTTCCTCGTGCTGCAGGGTGGGGAAGACCCTCTGGTGCGTCCCGTGCTCACGGAGGACTGGGTGCGCAAGATGCAGCGCGCGGGTGCGCAGGTGGATTATGTCAAGGTGCACGGCCAGCACGGCGTGGCCTTCGACCAGCAGCTGGAGTTCACGCGTCCGGCCCTCGACGCCTTCTTTGCCCGTCACCTCGGCTTCGACGACCCCTCCGTCTCCTTCGAGCAGATGAAGGTGGTGGAGTTCGGCGGCAGCGGCCCGCATAAGGCCATTGCCGTGCGCGAGAAGTCGTTGCCCGATTTCACCGTCTACCGTCCGCTCAACCTCGATGCCGCCATGCGTCCCCGTCGCGGCCAGTGGGGCGGAGCCGGCGCTGCGCGCAAGCTCCCCGTGCTCGTCTTCTGCAACGGCGGCTGCATGGACACCAGCATCGGCTACGAGAACATGCTCTCCGACCTGGCTTCCCACGGCTACGTCGTGGTCGCTGTGGGCGAGATGCAGATGATGGCCCGCCACGAGGAAGACCGTCCGACGCCCTCGTCGGCCGTGCAGCGCGCCCTCGACTGGATCAGCCAGCAGGACGCCAATCCCTCTTCGCCCTACTACGGCAAGCTCGACGTCGGCCGCATCGCCGGTGCCGGCCATTCGTGCGGCGGTGCCCAGATTCTGGCCAATGCCGCCGATCCGCGCTTCAAGACCTACATCATCCTCAACGCCGGCATGGGCAAGATGACGATGGCCGACGCCAGCGCCAAGTCGCTGAAGGCGCTCCACGGCCCCATCCTCTACCTCACGGGCGGCACGTCCGACGTCGCCTGGCCCAATGCACAGGCGGACTACAAGGCCATTTCCAAGGTGCCCGTCTTCCTGGCCGACAACACCGTGAGCGGTCACGGCGGCACCTACGAGAAGCCCCTGGGCGGCGACAACAGCCGCATGGTGCGCGCCTGGCTCGACTGGCAGCTGAAGGGCCGCGACGAGGCGGGCGAGAAGCTCTTCGTCGAGGGCGACCTCACGGGCTATGCCGACTTCACCCTCAAGCACAAGAACTGGAAGCCGCAGCCGCGCGCCGAGGCTTCCGCCGAGGAGCTCTGGATCGAGAACGGCAAGCAGCGCATCTTCGGCGAGCTCTTCACCCCTGCGGGGGCTAAGGCGAAGGGTCCCGTCGCCGTCATCGCGCACGGCTTCAACGGCAATTTCGAGTACGGCCGCAACTATTTCGAGACGCTCGGCCGTCTGGGCTACCGCTGCTACACCTTCGACTTCCCCTGCGGCTCGGCCCGCAGCCGCAGCGACGGCAACACGCTGAATATGTCCATCCCCGACGAGGTGAGCGCCCTCAAGGCCGTCGTGCGTCATTTCCGCGCTAAAGGCCATCCTGTGGTGCTCGTCGGCGAGAGCCAGGGCGGCCTGGTGTCGGCCCTCACTGCGGCCGACCTCAAGGACGAGGTGAGCCGTCTGGTGCTGGTGTTCCCTGCGCTCTGCATCCCCGACAACTGGCGTCAGCGCTATCCGCGCCTGGAGGACATCCAGGACGTCACCGAGCTTTGGGGCGTGAAGATGGGCCGCCGCTTCTTTGAGGAGATTCACGACATGCACCCGATGGACCTCATCGGTGCCTACAGGGGTCCTGTGCTGATTGTGCAGGGCGACCAGGACCGTGTGGTCTCCATGGAGGATTCGCGCCGCGCCTTGCAGCTCTACGCCAAGGGCGCCCGCCTGCACGTCATCCCCGGCGCCGGCCACGGCTTCAATCCCGCCGAGTTCCAGGAGGAGATGGCGCAGTTGGAGAAGTTCCTGAAATAAGTGACAGTAGATAATTGACAATTGATGCAGATACCCATCGAGTCCATGAGTTTCCTGATGCTCAATGTGGGCATCGCGAGGCTTAACGGCAACTGGAACTGGAAAAACGTTTCCTCGCCCTTCACACGTATCTATTACGTTATTGAGGGCGAGGCGACGCTGTATCTGCCGCAGCGCAGTGTGCGTCTGCGACCCGGCTATCTCTACATGGTGCCGGCCTACACGCTGCATTCCTACGGATGCGACGGACTCTTCACCCACTACTATCTGCACGTGTACGAGGGTGTGAAAAAGGAGATGGACGTCATGGAGCTCTACAACTTTCCCTCCGAGGTGAAGGCGCAGGAGGGTGACGAGCAACTCTTTGAGCGCATGTGCCGCCAATATCCCGAGACTAGACTTCCTTCCGGCGACCCCACGTTTTACGACAATGCCGCCACGTTCACCGATTTTGTGCAGCGTTACAGCGACATGGCCCTTTGGGAAAAGATGGCGCTGCGCGGCGCGATGCTGACGCTCTTTTCCCGATTCATGCGTGAGGCCACGCCGCGTTTCTGGCTGCAGGACGAGCGGCTGAGCCGGGTGATGAACTACATCCATTGCCACATCGACGCCGATGTCGACGTGAAATCTTTGGCCGATGTGGCCTGCCTCTCGTCGCCTTATCTGATTCGTCTCTTCAAGCGGGAGGTCGGCCTCTCGCCCATGCAGTATGTCAACCGCAAGAAGGCGGAGCGCGCCCAGCTGCTGCTCTGCACCACCGACAGCCCGGTCAAGGAAATAGCCTTTGCCACGGGCTTCAGCGACCAGTCGTATTTCATCCGTCTCTTTCGCAAGATTTGCGGTGTCACGCCGCAGGAATACCGACTCCGGATGAGGGCCTCCCGATAGACGGGTGGCCTTCGTTTTTCATTGTTTGACGAACGACAGCAGGAAACCGCCCCGGGGCAGACAGTGCATCCTGAGCAGATTGCGGGCGCTGACGATGCGGTGGGTGACGACAATCTCCTTCGGCGTGGCGCCGTCGGCAAAGACGGTGACGTCGAAGCGGCCCTCGGGGAGGAAGTCGGGCACGATGAGCATCTCGCGCGCCTCATTCTCTCCGTTCAGCCCGGCCACGTACCATCGCTCGCCGCTGCGGCGTGCCACGACGAACGATTCGCCGGGGTAGCCGCTGAGCAGACGCGTCTCATCCCACACGACGGGCACCTGCGCCATGTGGCGTCGGGCTTCTTCAGGCAGCGTCAGAAATCCTTCGGGGCGATCGGCCCAGTGCTGCACGCCCGATTCGAAGGCAACGGAGAGTGCCAGCTCGTGCGTATTGCTCGTGCGGTGAGGGTGTTGCGAGTCGGTGAACGTCACGGGTGTGTAGTCCATCGGTCCCACGACATTGCGGGTATAGGGCAGCAGACAGTTGATGCGTGCGCCGTTGTCGGTCATATACTGGGCGTTGTTGTATTGCTCCGCACCGTAGACGGCCTCCTGCGACATAAGATGCGGATACGTGCGGCTCCAGCCTCGGGGCAGCGTGCATCCGTGGAAGTTAACCATCATCTCAAAGTCCGCAGCGTCTTCCAGAATGTCGAGATAGTAGCCGATCATCTGCTGCTTGTCGCTCTCGAAGAAATCCACTTTGACGCCCGCCACGCCTAGACTCTTGAGCCAGGTGAACTCCTCCACGCGGTTTTCGTGGGTCAGCATGCGGTCGAGCGGTGTGGCGCGCACGCCGGTGTGGGTGCCGCCGGAATTGTACCACATCCAGGGTTTGACGCCCTTTGAGAGCGCATACTTTACGGCATCCTCAAGGCGGCCGCCATTAGTCATGGCATCCCACTCCCAGTCGAAGAGCACATACTCCCATCCCATCTCGGCGGCGAGATCAACGTACTGCCTGCACGTTTGGAAGTCTTTCGTACCGTGATTGTAGGCCCAGTACACCCAGGAAGCGCGGCCGGGGGTGATCCAGTTGACAATTGATAATTCATGTAACTTTGTTACATAGACATCCTGCTCGGCTCGGCCACAATCAAGCGAGCTTGTTGCGGCGCTCGCCTCGGGCGGATGTTGATAATTTGGGGCGGGGGAGACGTCGTCCACCATGGTGGAGGCCACGATGTCGGCCAGTGTGCCGACGATGACGGTGCGCCAGGGCGACGACCATGCACCCTCCCACACGGGGTTCACTGCGCCTTGTCCGTTGCCTTCGGCTGCATTGGGATAAACCACGCGATAGACGGCGGCATCGGCGCTGTTGTCCAGATGTGTGGCGCAATAGCTGCGGGTGAGGCCGGCCTCCGTAATCAGTGCGAAACGCTCTCCCGGGAGTTGAAACAGGGCGGGGTAGCCCCATACGCCCTGACGGACGGCGCCGTCTTCCTGCAGGGGGAAGTCGCCCTCGTAGCTGGTGACGTATTGCTGCAGCCAGCGGCGCGAGGCCGACGGCAGGGTGTAGGCGGTCTCATCTCCGGTGAACTCCAGGCGGGCTCCCGACTTGTTGTCCAGGAGATAGCGAAAGGCCAGACCGTCGTTGAAAAGGCGCATTTCGATGCGCAGGGGGCTGCCGCTGCGGTTCTCCAGCGAGGCCTCGCAGCGGGTGTAGGGATGGCGGATTTGCCGGCATTTGCCGTGCAGGGCGGTGTAGCTCTCTATCAGCGTTTCGCCCTCCGTCAGCGACAGAAGGCGAAGTCCGGCGGAGAAGTCTTCCCCTGCGGTGGTGAAGCCGGTTCGGGCGCGCACGAGCTCCAGGCCCGCGCTGTCTTTCAGGACGAGGTACGTCCTCCCGCCCTCCTGTTCAACGAACGTTTCCAGGCGTCCGTCCGGGCTCTTCACTCCGGCCGAAGTACACAGTGCGGTGAGAAAAAAGATGAGGGAGAGGACGTGTTTCTTCATAGTGTGTGTGCTGTTTTTCGGTGTGTAATCAGCGGCTGAGTTTGCGGCTCTTGCCGTCCTTCACTTCGATGTAGGTGCCGTTGGCGGGCGCTTTGGGCAGGCGCAGGCCCGAGATCGTGTAGTAGGCGGCGGGAGCGGACGTCTGCTGTGTTCCGACGGGCAGTTCGCCCACGGCATCGGGCACGCCGTTGTCGCCGAGATAAAACAGGCGGATGTTGTCAAACTTGAAGTTGTTGCCGCCATAGTTGGCCAGTCTCACGCCGAGCGTCAGATTCGTTTTTTCCGTCAGGTCGAAGTCGAGACTTGTGTCGGCATTGCCCTCATGTTTCATCTCCGCCGTCTTGTCGCCGGCAAAGAGAAGGGCGCCGTCTGCCCCGCACATGCTGTAGGCCGTCAGACGGTATTTGCCGGCCGGCAGGTTGTACACCGTCTGGCTCACGCTGCGGTCGCTCAGCCTGCCGCTCGACTGCCAGTTGTTCATGTAGAGTTTGTTGTCGCAGCCGGAGAGATAGCCCTTTTCGATGACGCCCTCTCCCTCCGAGACCCAGGCGATGGGCTTCGCCTGCTCGTCGTAGCGCTCGAAGCTCGGGTTGTTGATGAGATACGTGATGTTGACGGGGTTGGTCTCCGTCGCCTTCTCCAGCTTGTCATACCGCTTCATCCAGTCGGTGCGCAAGATGCGGTAGATCTCCAGATGCGCTGCCGTGCTTTCCGTCTTGTTGGCGGCGAATTCCTGACCGTCTTCCACGACGTTGTCCCATGCGCCGACCCAGGCCCCGGACGTGACGTTCTTCAGGGTCCATCCTTTTTCTTCGTCATACGCGGGCACGACGTAGGCGAGCCTGCGCTGGCTGTCGTTGTCTCCCTTCGAACCGCCGAAGTCGCTGTAGGTCTGCCACACGGTCTTGCTCCAGCCTTCGGTGCGGAACTGGCGGTTTTGCTCTGCCACGCTGGTCACAATCCATTGGGTTGCTCCGGACCCTGCGGCGGGCTTGCCGTCGGCGTCGAAGGCTTCAATTATCCATGCGTCGCAGGGGTTCTTGCAGGGGTTGCCGTTTTTGTCGTACGCCATCACATATACGTTGCCCCAGTTCTTGCCGTTGTCGTCGTGCGGGCGGGCTACGACGGGCAGCTCTTCATTATGCTCCACGAAGGCGAAATAGTATTCGTCGAAGTTCATGTCTGCGGGGGTGACGTCCATCTTCTCCCATCCCCCTTCGGCGAGTTTCTCTCTCACGGGGCGAAGGTCCTCTTCGGCCACGCTGTAGAAGACCGTCTTGACGGCGCGGAACTCCTGCTGCGTGCCGCCGTTGTTCATGTCGGCCTGCCATCCCAGAAAGTAATCCCCGGCCTCTTCGATTTCCACATACAGTCCGTAGAGCTCGCTGCCCTCTTTGGCGGTGTTGACCTGATAGCAGGCCAGACTGTTAACGGGAATGTCGTCCGTGGCGAGCAGCTCGCGTGAGACAAACTGCCAGGCTTTGTTGTTGCAGCCGTAGAGCGAGTTGTAGGCTGCACCGAAGTAGTAGATGCCCTTGTCCAGATGCACCTTACGGTAGATGCGGGCATTGCCGATATCGCCCTGATTGGCGCCCCGGTCGTCCCACACGCCGATGGAGATGCCCCTTTTGTTGCCGTAGTTGTCCAGTCCGTTGCGTACGCCCTCACTGCCTTTGTCGATGCTGTAGTTTTCCGAGATCCAGTTGTCGAGCTTGCCGTAGCGGCCGCCCAGCGTTCCGGAGAAGTTCTCCGCCTCGATGAGCACGTCGGCGGTCAGGTTTTCGTCCACCGTGCGGTTAAAGACGCCGCCTTCGTTCACCCCCTTGCTCATGAAGTCCTGATAGGCTTCACGCAGGCTGCTGAGTGCTGCGCTTGCGGCATCCTCGTTCGCGGGGTCCGCGGCTTTTGCCTGTGCCAGGGCCTCTTTCAGGGCGGCCAGAGCCGTGGTGCTGTACTTGCCCGTGTTGATGTCGCTGCATTCTTGCTCCAGCGCTGCGCACACAGCTTCCGTCTCTTCTATGGCTTGAGCGAGCAGTTCGCTGATGCTTTGCAGCTCGTCATCGAAGGTGATGCGCATCACGGGCGCAATGCTGTTGCTGTGCTCGCCGGGTATGTCCACGGTGAGTCCTCCGGCATCCTGGCTGAACGTCACGCTTCCGTAGCCGAGCAGCTCCACTTCTTTCACCTTGCCGCTGTAGCTCTCGGCCATCACGGAGAAGGCCTTGAAGGTGAAGGCGCCCGCTGCGGGCCAGCGCATGACGGTGGCATAGACCTTGCCGTCCTTCTGCACGTAGCGCACGTCCTTGTTGGAGTAGTTGTTGCCTTCGTTGAAGCCCTGTTCGTTGATGGGGTTGACGGCTTCGGCCAGCGGACCCTCGCCGAAGGTCTTCCAGGGACGTGTGCCGTAGATGCTCTCGCTGTTGACGTCCATCCAGGCCTTGATGCCGGCGAGCACGTTGCGCTCCTTCTGGTCGATGGTGCCGTTGCCGCGGATGGGCACGGAGAGCAGCAGGTTGCCGTTTTTGGAGACGATGTCCACGAGCATGGAGACGACTTGTTCGGCGCTCTTGTAGTTGGTGTTGTTGATGTTGTAGTGCCAGTCTCCGATGCAGGTGCATGTCTGCCAATACTTGGCTTGCGGACGGTCGGGAATGCCGCGCTCCACGTCCCACAGCAGCGCCTCCTTCTGTGCTTCGTTGAGTATCTTGCCCATCGTCACCACCTGCTGTTGTCCTCCGTGCTGTGCGGCGCTGGTGTTGTAGTAGTGTTGCAGGATGTTGAGGCCGATGCTCTCGTCGCAGCCGTAGAAGGGCAGCACCGTGTCGTCGAAGTAGAGCATGTCGGGCGCGTAGTCGTTGATGCACTGCAGCACGCGGTTCTGAAACTTCGTCTTGTAGGCCTCCGAGGGCAGTGCGGCGCCGTTGCCCCAGGCCCACTGGCTGTGTATGGTGCCGCTGCTTTGCCATCCCGTGGAGTGGGGGTGGTTCTGGGCGTAGAGTTCCTGCGGGTCGTAGCCTTCCCACCACTTGCCGGCGCCGTCGGCCTTCGTCAGGTTGCCGTCAAAGTTGGTGGAGGGCTCCAGCCAGGTCCAGGCGTGGCTGGCGTGCATCGACACGCCCAGGGGCAGCCCGTTCTTCTTGCAGGCGTCGCTCCATCCCTTCACGATGTCGCGCTTGGGGCCCATGTTCACGGAGTTCCACTCCTGATAGGGCGAGTCCCACAGGTCGAAGTTGTCGTGGTGGTTGCCCAGCGTCATGAAGTAGCGTGCGCCCACGCTCTTGTAGAGGGCCACGAGCTCCTCGGGGTCCCACTGCGTTGCCGTCCAGTCGCGGATGAGCTCTTTGAGGCCGTACACTGCAGGGTTGCCGAAGTGGCTCACGTGCCAGTTGTACTGTCCGCTGCCCTGATAATACATGAAGCGGGCATACCAGTCGCCGTCCTCGGCCTGACACTGCGGGCCCCAGTGGGCCCAGATGCCGAACTTGGCATCCTTGAACCATTCGGGACATTCCCACTGCGACGCGCTTTCCCACGTGGCCTCGAAGGGGCCGTCCTGCTTCACGGCGACGTTCTCCGCGCGTACATTTGTCATAAGCAGCGTTGCCAGAAGCAACAAAAATGACATTTTTTTCATCTGAATCAATCCTTAATTTTGCTTGTTTTGTTGAATTCCGGCTGCAAAGTAACAGGATTTTCTTCACTTCTAGTGTCAAAATATTGATGAGGAATAGGACAAAATTGACAATTGGCAAAATGGTCGAAGCGAAAGAAGGACCCACACTTTTTTTCTAACGCACAAAGGCACAAAGCCCCGCCGACAATCTCGGCAGGGCTTTTTAGTTTCAGGTTTCAGGTGCTTGAATCTTGTCCAATGGGGGCGAGGGAACCGAAGGCTATCTTGCATCCCGTCGCCTACAAGGCGACATGAATCCACGTTCCCTCATTGATGAGCTCTGTGTGCGGCAGATGGTCTCTGATGTACGCCAGCCAGCCCGGGCGCATCGGGATGTCAACAACTCGTTCCTCCGTCGCGAGTGTGGACTCGCTCCCCGTAGCACTGTAGCACTTTTGCCCCTTTTCGCAAGCCCTAGGCAAACCTTTGGCATACCCTTGGCATACCCTAAGCAAACCCTAGCAAGCACTTTGGGCTTGCCAAAGGCTTGCCTGGAGTATGTTTGGGGGGTCGTTAGGCAGTGCCAAAGGCAATCTTTGCCGCTTTTTTGAATGCAGATGAAGATAGATGGCCAAAAACCTGCAAACAGCAGGGTTAATGTTGTATCTTTGCAGTTGGAGAGATTGAGGCATTCTTTCCCGAGGTTGTTGTCAGGAGGAGGACTTGGGGAAGACAGTGAAGAGGTTTTGCAGCGCCCGCTGCAAGATGTTCGCACGTTCGCTGCAAGATGTTCGCACGCTCGGTGCAAACCCTGATATGCCGGCTCACTGTTCCTGTTGGCTCACTTGGTTGTACCTGAGGGCTCGGCTCGTTGTACCAATAGCCTAGTAGGATGTGAAATTTAAGATGTAAAATGAACCTATAATCAAAAGTCCCTCGGAGTAATCCGGGGGACCTTTTGTTTTACAGATAAAAGTCGCGACAGAGGGCGGCGTAGGCTTCGGAGCGGGCGCCTCCGGGGGCGGTGAGGACGAGCTCGGAGAACTGAGGCTCGGCGGCCGCCGCACCCAGTTCGGCCAGGATGCGCTTGGGGGGCTTGCGCTCCGTGGTGCGCACGCGGCAGAGGCGCCTCAGATGCAGCCCCGCAGCGTGGGCCGAAGCCAGCAGTTCGCCCTCCAGCGCGGCGGGCAGGACCAGCGAGAGCGTGCCGCACGAGGCGCGCCCGACAAGATCCTCCAGAGGCAGGGCACGGCTGTTGCGCGCCGCCGCACGACGCACATCGGGCGGGAGCGTGTCCTCCGTATAGAAAGGGGGATTGCAGACAAAAGCGGTGCCCTCGGGGAACGGCGGCAGGGAGAGGAAGTCGCCCTGCCTCAGCGCGATGCGTCCGGCAAAGGGCGAAGCCGCCACATTGGCCCGCGCATCCTCCAGCGAAGGGCCGTCGATGTCCACCGCCTCAATCGGCACCCCGGGCAGACGCTGGGCCAGCATCAGGGCGATGAGGCCGCAGCCGCAGCCGACATCGACGACAAGGGGCGGGGCGGGAGCGCCTTCCAGCGCCCAGGCGCCGAGCAGCACGCCGTCGGTGCCCACCTTCATGGCCGAGCGGCCGTCGTCAACGGAGAAGCGGCGGAAGCGGAACACGGGGGTCAATCGTCGGTCTTCTTGGGAGCGCTAGCCGTGAACTGCGTCAGCTTGTTGACATAATAGGCGCGCAGATCCTTCCAGCGGTAATAGGGGCCCTGATAGGGCTTGACGGGCAGCGTGACCTCGCGCTCGTTGAGCAGCGCCTTGACCAGGATGTCGCCCTCGCCCTCGGTGTAGTTGGCGGCCCAGCGGCCGCTCTTGGGGCGGTAGAAGACGAGCTGCACGTTGCAGCCCATGGGGTAGATGCGGAAGTTGGCCCAGCGGTCGGCAAGACGGTCGAGCTCGGAGAGGGGATACTGACGGCCGGCGTCGCCCAGCTCGAGCAGGGCGGCCAGAGGCATCACGCACACCTCGTGGCCGAAGCGCATCGTGGCGCCGTGGAAACCGGCCTTGTGGAGCGTGGTGTCGCAGGTCTGGATGATGTTCCACAGGAGGTTCTCCTGAGTGAAGGGCGCCTTGCCCGCAACGTAGTTGACATACCACTCGAGGTTCTCCGTGCGCCAGAGGTCGAAAATCTCCTGGCCGGTGAACCAGCCGTAGAGGTTGAGCGGACGGCTCTGATGCTTCCACGAGAGGGTGGGGTCATCGGCCTGCAGGCCGGGCACGGGGCCGTGGCTCTGCATGTTGCCGGCCATCTTGAAGAATTCGCGCATGAAGTGGGTGCGGCTCTTGAGCTTGGCGTCGCGGTAGGCCGTGTCGCGGAAGATCTCGCCCCAGAGGCGCTCGGGGTGGAGGTAGGCCTTCTTGTAGTCGAAGGTGACCTCCTTCCAGCGGGCCTTCTGCTCGTCCTTGATGCGCTGGCTCCAGTCCTGGTTGAGGTAATACTGGAAGGACTCGCTCACGTCGTTGTGGATGCTGATGGCGGGATTGTAGGCCATGAGCTCCTCGCACTCGGCCTCCATCGAGAGGATGCAGCGGATGACGACGGTGGAGCGGGCGTCCACCTCGCAGTCTTTGGCGCCGAAGATCTCGGGGAAGCGCTCCGTGAGGCGGCGGCCGATGCGGTGGTGCTGACGCTCACCCACATTGGTGAGTTCGCCCAAGCGTTTGTCGGTCGAGGGCAACCACTCGGAGAGCGCGGCCCAGAGCTGCTCGCCGCGCGGCGTCAGGGCGCCCTGCTGATGGGCGCGCTCGAGGACGTCCGTCACGTCGGTATACTGCGCCGGGCGGATGAGCCAGCGGGAGCCGTGGCGGCCGTAGTGGGTGAGGTAGAAGGGTTCGTAGCCCTTGGGTGCGGGGGTGAGCTGATAGTCGGGCGCAGGGTCCACATAGGCCGTATACTGAGAGGCCGAGAGGAGCACGTTGCGCTGAATCTCGTCAAGCGGCGAGGTCTGGGCTGCAAGCCCCAGCGTCAGGAGCAGGGCCGCAAAGAGGGGAAAGAACTTTTTCATGAGATGTGTGTGTTAGCTATTCGGGACAAAGATAGTGCAAAAAGTGAAGAAAGAGGGGATGGAAGGCGGTGTTTTTCGGCTATTTCGCTCTTTTTTCATAATTTTGTCCCGAAAGAGCGCCCCAAACATGAGACTCTACGAACTCAACCACATCGCCGCCTCGGTCATCGGAGACAGTTTCCCGGAACCCCTCTGGGTGGAGGGCGAGCTGTATGAAGGCCGCGTGGGCGGCGGAGGCCACTACTACGGCGAGCTGGTGGAGAAGACCGACGACGGCGTCGTGGCGGCGCGCGCCCGCATCACCGTGTGGGCCCGCAACTGGCAGCTGCTCTCGATGCGCTTCCAGAAGGAGTCGGGGCAGACGCTCCACGCCGGACTCAGGCTGCGCCTGCTGGTGGAGGTGGGTTTTCACGAAGCCTACGGATACAGCCTCAACGTGCAGGACATCGACGCCCGCTACACCCTGGGTGACCAGATGCAGCGCCGCCGCGAAATCCTGCGCCAGCTGGAGGAGGACGGCATCCTGAACGACAACAGGGCGCTCCCCCTGGCGCGCCTCGTGCAGCGCATCGCCGTGATCTCCTCGCCGACGGCCGCCGGGCTGGGCGACTTCGAAGACCAGCTGCACGGCAACGAATACGGTCTGGCCTTCCGCACGAAGCTCTTTCCCGCCCTGATGCAGGGAGCGCAGGCCCCCGAGAGCATCATCGCGCAGCTGACGGAAATCGACAGCCGCGAGTTCGACTGCGTGGTGATCATCCGCGGCGGCGGCGCGACGGCCGACCTGAGCGACTTCGACCACTACGCCCTGGCCTCGTGCATCGCACAGTGTCCGCTGCCCGTCATCGTGGGCATCGGTCACGAGAGGGACGAGACGGTGCTCGACCACGTGGCGCACCTCTCGCTGAAGACGCCCACCGCCGTGGCCGCCTTCCTCATCGAACGGCAGGCCTCAGAGCTGGCGCTCCTGGAAGACCTGCGCCGGCGCATCCCCCAGAGCGTGCGCACGCGGCTCCTGCAGGAGCATCACCGCATGGACCTCGTGGGCGAAAGGCTGCCCGCAGCAGCCCGCCGCCACTTCGAGCGCCTGCACCACCGGCTGGAGCTGACGGCGCAGCGGCTCCGCAGCCTCGACCCGCAGCTGCTGCTGGAGCGCGGCTACAGCATCACGACCTGCGCCGGCCGTCTGGTGCGCGACGTCAGCGAGCTGCGCGAAGGCGAGATCGTCACGACAAGGCTTGCCTCGGGAGAGATTTACAGCACCGTGAATACGGTGGTGAGTGATCGGAGTCATCTGAGTCATCAGAATGATCAGAATACTCCGAGCACTCAGATGACTCAGACTACTCAGACCACTCAGAAAAAACAATGAAATACGAAGAAGCCATAGAGAAGCTGGAGGCGATAGCCAGAGAGCTGGAAGAGGGGCGCGTGCCCGTGGACGAAATGTCGGTAAAACTGCAGGCCGCAGAGGCCCTGCTCAAGCTCTGTAAAGAGAAATTGCAGGCCGTGGAGGAGAAAATCGACGGGATTCTTGATAATAATTAGTGAGAAGAGTGCGCCGTTTCACGCGAATTTTGTATTTTTGCGCCTGATAATGTAAAAAACATAAAGATATGGAACAAATAGATTGGAGTAGCCTCGGTTTCGGCTACAGAAAGACAGACTATAACGTACGCTGCTACTACCGCAACGGCCAGTGGGGCGAAATAGAAGTGAGCAGCGAGGAGACCATCCCCATGCACATGGCGGCCACCTGTCTGCACTACGGCCAGGAGGCCTTCGAGGGCCTGAAGGCCTATCGCTGCCCCGACGGCAAGGTGCGCGTGTTCCGCAGCGACGAAAACGCCGCACGTCTGCAGAGCACCTGTCGCGGCATCCTCATGCCCGAGCTGCCCACAGAGCGCTTCAACGAGATGGTCGATCAGGTGGTGCGCCTCAACGAGCGCTTCATCCCGCCCTATGAGACCGGCGCCACGCTCTACATCCGTCCGCTGCTCATCGGCATCAGCGCACAGGTGGGCGTGCATCCCGCCACGGAGTATCTCTTCATGATCTTCGCCACGCCCGTAGGTCCCTACTTCAAGGGCGGCTTCTCGTGCAACGACTACGTCATCATCCGCGAGTTCGACCGTTCGGCTCCTCTGGGTACCGGCATCTACAAAGTGGGCGGCAACTACGCCGCATCGCTGCGCGCCAACAAGATGGCTCACGACCTGGGCTACGCCTGCGAGTTCTACCTGGACGCCAAGGAGAAGAAATACATGGACGAGTGCGGTGCCGCCAACTTCTTCGGCATCAAGGACAACACCTACATCACCCCCAAGTCCACCTCAATCCTGCCCTCCATCACCAACAAGAGCCTGATGCAACTGGCCGAAGACCTGGGGCTGAAGGTGGAGCGCCGTCAGATCCCCGAGGACGAGCTGGCCACCTTCGAAGAGGCCGGTGCCTGCGGCACGGCAGCCGTAATCTCGCCCATCCGCAAGATTGACGATCTGGAGGAGAAAAAGAGCTTCGTGATCTCGAAGGACGGCAAGCCCGGCCCCGTCAGCACCAAGCTCTACAACCTGCTGCGCGGCATCCAGTACGGCACCGAGCCCGACAAGCACGGATGGACGCGCGTCGTCATCGGCTAAAAGAAAAATCGTCAGAGTGAGAAAATCCGGTCTGATAACGGAGTCGCGTAAGAACGTGCTCCTCATGCTCTGCATCTTTGTGCTGGCAGGAGCGTTTGCCTCTGTGGCCGGCGTAATCGGCGGCGTGAAGGCCATGGTGGACCTGACGCTGTGGCTGCTGCCCTCAAGCCTGATACTGGTCGGCATCTTCGTGGCCGCCTGTCTGGTGAGCCTGTCGGTAGGCACCAGCTGCGGCACCATCGCCGCGCTCACGCCCATCGCCGTGGGAATGGCCCGCGAGACGGGCTACTCCGTGCCCCTTCTGACGGGTGTCGTGGTGGGCGGAGCCTTCTTCGGCGACAACCTCTCCTTCATCTCCGACACCACCATAGCGGCCACGCGCTCGCTGGGCTGCCGCATGAAGGACAAGTTCATCGCCAATCTGTGGATTGCGCTGCCGGCGGCGCTGTTTTGCATCCTCCTCTATGCCACGCTCCTGAGCAAGGCGGGAGGCACCGGTGCCGACGTGGTGTTTCACACCCGGCGCTTCCTGCTGACGGTGCCCTATCTCTTCATCCTCGGCGCAGCCCTCGGCGGCGTCAACGTGCTGCTGTTGCTGGCATTGGCGCTGATGCTCAGCGGCGCCATCGGTCTGAGCATCGGCTACGATGTCCCCTTCCTGGCCAAGAACGCCTGGCACGGCGTGCTCGGCATGGGGCAGCTCATTGTGGTGACCATAGTGGCCGCCGTCGTCATTGAAGTGGTGCGCCATCTGGGGTGGCTCCAGCGCGTGATGGACTTCGTGGGCCGGAAGGTGAAGAGTCCGCGTGCGGCGGAGCTGGCAATGGCGGCTCTCGTCAGCGTGGCCGACATCCTGACGGCCAACAACACCATCGCCATACTCTCCGTGGGGCCGCTGTGCAAGGAGCTGACGGAGCACTTCGGCATGTCGAAACTGCGTGCCGCCTCCATCCTCGACACCTTCTCATGCGTGGCGCAGGGCTTCCTGCCCTACGGGGCACAGCTGCTGATTGCCGCCGGACTGGCCCATATCTCGCCCTTTGACATCATCCCCAACCTCCACTATCCGATGGTGTTGGGCGTGGTGGCGCTGTGCTACATCCTCCTGAGAAAGAAGGTGTCCGTCAGCCTTTGACGGGCACAATCTTTGTCTTTTCCTTTTCGAGATTGCGGCGGTCGGTCTCCCTCACCACACGGGCGGCCAGCTGCAGGAAGGCCTGGCCCGAAGGCGAGGCGGGGTCGAGTGCTGCGGGCGTGCCGCTGTCGCCGTTCTCGCAGATGCTCTGCACCACGGGGATCTGACCCAGGAGGGGCACCTGCATCTCTTCGGCCAGTTGCTTCACGCCCTCGCGGCCGAAGAGGAAATACTTCTCGTCGGGATGCTCCGCCGGCGTGAACCACGCCATGTTCTCCACCAGGCCGAGGATGGGCACATCGACCTTGTCGTTGCGATACATGTTGATGCCCTTGCGCGCATCGGCCAGAGCGACCTGCTGCGGCGTGGAGACGATGACGGCACCTGTGATGGGCAGCGTCTGCACCAGCGTGAGGTGGATGTCGGAGGTGCCGGGCGGTGTGTCGAGAATGAAGTAGTCGAGATCGCCCCAGGCGGCGTCGCCGATGAGCTGCTTGAGCGCATTGGAGGCCATGCCGCCGCGCCAGAGGGTGGGGGTGTCGGGGTCCACGAAGAAGCCGATGGAGAGCACCTTGATGCCGTATTGCTCCACGGGCACGATGAGGTCGCGGCCGCCGACGTTCTCGGAGTAGGGGCGCGCCTCCTCCATGCGGAACATCTTGGGTACGGAGGGGCCGAAGATGTCGCAGTCGAGCAGGCCCACACGATGGCCCAGACGCGCCAGCGCCACAGCCAGGTTGGCCGCCACCGTGCTCTTGCCCACACCGCCCTTGCCGCTGGAGACGGCGATGATGTTCTTCACCCCGGGCAGGAGGTCGGGCAGATCGGGGCGCGGCGCCTGCAGCGTCTTGGTGCGGATCTCCACCTCGACGTCCTTGGAGACGTAGGCGTGGATGGCGGCCTCGGCGGCTTTGACGAGGCTCTTGAGGAAGGGGTTGGTGGGTTTGTCGAAAATGAGGGAGAAGGAGACGTGCATCCCGGAGATGCGCAGGTCGTCCTCCACCATCTGCATCTCCACGATGTTCTTCCCGCTGCCGGGATAGCGCACCGTGGAGAGGGCGTCCATAATGAGTTTCGGATAAAGTTCCATTATATTATATAGGTATTAAACACTTATTTGCCGATGACGAAGTGCCCGTCCTGAGTGATGCCCTCGACGGAGAACTCCATGTCGGTGCACGAGGAGTTGTTCCAGAACTCCACGCGGGCGCGGCCGTTCTCGTCGGTCCACAGGTTGGGCTCCCAGAAGAGCGTGCGGCGGTAGTCGGCCACGGGGGCGATGTCGCTGTAGTCCTCGGTCTCGAAGACCTCCACGGGATTGTAGCCGTGGTAGTGGGCGTAGCGGGTGCCCTTGAGGCGCTCCTTCGGGCGGTTGAGCCAGGTGTAGCAGTAGATGATATAGGGATTGCGGCGCTCGAGGTCGTCGCAGCGGATGTGCTGGCGCAGGCTCCTGAGATCGTCGGTGGCGTAGATGGAGCGCACCTCGTCGATGAGGACGGGCAGCTCGGTGGCGAAGGAGGCATTATCTATCGCCGAAGCATAGGCGCGCTGTGTGTCGAGGAAGTCGCCCTTGAAGCTGGTGATGGAGCAGAACTGGTTGTTGACAATCCAGACGACGGGGCGGTTCTGGATGCTGGTGCCGTCGCCCCAGAGGATGGCCCAATTGCGGCGCGTGCCCGAGGCCAGATCGGCGTAGAGTTCCTGGATGCTGAGATTCTCATTGCGCTCGGTGATCTCGTCGCCGCGCTTGCTGCGGAGGATGTGGGCCACAGTGCCCTTGAACTCGTCGTCGGTCATGTTCATGAGGTTGACGTCGATGACCATCTCGGAGAGCAGACCTTCCCAGGTGGGGTCGGAGACGCCGGTGTTGGTGTTCTCGTAGTTGTTGAGGTCCCAGGCCAGACGGGTGGAAGGCTGCGTGCCCTCGAAGATGGGATTCTTCTGATGCAGCCAGTCGGCTACAGAAGGAACCTCCTCGCCGCGGTCGGCCAGCTCTTCGGCCTCGGCTTCGCAGTCATAGTAGAGCACCGCCTTGCGTATGGCTTCCGTCTCGTCGGTGCGGGCGCTGTAGTCGTAGTGGTTGTCCTTACGGCGTGCATTGACGCGCACCTCCTTGAGGGCGGTGGCGTCCTTGCCCAGGATGAAGGGCTTCCAGAGGTCGGCGTCCTCACTGGGGATGTCCCAATGGTGGATGTCGGCGGTGTCGAGGGGCACGATGACCTTCTCATCGTCGCCGACGGTGCGCGCCTTGGGGGCGAAGTGGCGGTCGATGGTGACGGTGTGCTCCGTGCGTTTGCCCTCGTAGGTCGTCATGATGTTCATCACCCATTCGTCCTGAATGTCGGGCAGCACCATGGCGTAGCGGCCGGCGCTGTCGGTCTTGGCCGAGAGGAAGAACTTCTCGCCGTCGCCGATGAAGGTGGCCGTGACGGTGACGCCCTCAACGGGGTCCTTCTTCTTCTTGGGCTTCACGGTGCCGAAGAGGTAGAGATTCTCCTCAATGACCTGTGGATGATCGAAGCTGCGGCGACCTGTGATGAAGTCCCAGTCGAAGCGGCGCCAGCCCTGCACCAGCATCAGCAGATCGGCGGCCTTGCGGTGGGCCTCGTCGTCAGCCTCGAAGTAGTAGTCGGGATTGGCGATGTAGCCGCGGAGGTCGCTGCCCAAAAGCATCCAGGTGCGAATGTTGCCGCTGCGGCCGTTGACGGCAGAGGCGGCGTCGGTGGCCGAGAGCGAGAGTGAGGTGTAGGGTGCGGCGGTGATGTCCACCGTGACGCGGCCGCAGGGCGTCAGCGCCTTGTTGGCGGTCTTCACCTCAACGGGCGTGTTGCTCTTGGGCGGGATGAAGAGGAAGCGCTCGGAGAGGATACGGCCCTCGCTGTCGAGCAGCGTTATCTGAGAGACACCCTCCGGCATGGCCCCGCGGGAGAGCGACACGCTGTAGCGGCCGGAGGTGGTGAAGCTCTGACAGCCGACGATCGTGCCCTCGTGCATCAGGGCCCAGGCCAGTGTGCGGCCGTTGAGCGAGGACGTGTTGAAGACGTCGAGCACGACGCTGTCGGCGCGGGTGGTCTCCAGACGTAGGACGCAGCCCTCGTCCTGAGGCTCGGGCAGGACGGCTTCACGCTTGCGGCCGTTCACCTCGATGCTGACCTGACGCAGATCCGTCATGCGCTCGATGTTGAGGATGCCCCGTTGGCCCTGACAGTCCCACGCCACACGGGCGGGGAGGCCCTTCACGAGATAGCCGCCTTCGGGGAAAAAGCGCACGGCCTTAGTCTGATCGTCGGTGCGCTCCAGAAGTCGCGAGTCGCCCGTCATCTTGGGATTGCTGTAGTCGCCCTCTTTCTCGGGCTTGTCGAAGATGGGGATGATGCGCGAGAAGCAGCTGTTCTCGCCCCAGTTCATCATGTAGCGGGTGTAGGCCCGGATTTCGTAGAAGCCCGAGGGCAGCACGTCGTTGTCGAGGTCGATGCTGCCGGCGGCGATGCCGTGTGTGACGAAGAGCTTGCGGCGGGCCACCACGTTGCCGTCGGGCGAGATGAGATCCACATAAAGCACGCTGGAGAGATTGCCGCGGCGCTGGGTGTCCGTGCGCGTGAGGTAGGCCTTCATCCAAACGGTTTCACCCTTGAAGTAGCCCGTGTTGTCGAGATGGAGATAGACCTTCTCCTGCGGCATGGACTTGGCCCAAGCGGCCGCGCGGGTCAGAATCGGGCGGAAGGTCTCGAGGTTGTTGTCGGCTGCGATGCAGAGCGTGCCGCAAAGAGCGATGAGCGTGAAGAGAATGCGTTTCATAGCTGTTGTGTGTTGGTTATTGTCCGGTGATGAAATGTCCGTCCTGGGTAATGCCTTCTGCAGAGAATATCATGTCGGTGCAGGAGGAATTGTTCCAGAACTCTATGTGTGCCTTGCCGTCGGCGTCGGTCCAAAGGTTCGGCGCCCAAAAGAGCGTGCGCCGGAAGTCCGGCATGGGCGGGATGTCGCTGTAGTCCTCGGTCTTGAACTCCGACGGCGGACTGTAGCCGTAGTAGTGGGTGTAGCGCGTCTGACGGTTGGTCTTGGGGGGCTTTGACCATTTGCTTGTGTCGTGTTCGTAACTGTAGGCATAGACGGTGACGTTCCCTTCGTTGTGCCCGTGCGAATCGCTGATATAAACGGACTGGTATTCGTCAAGGAGGACAGGGCAGGGATACCAGATGCCGCCCACCGGTTGGTTGTCGACATACCACACGACATGGCGCCCGTTCCACGTCGGAAAGTGTTTGATTTTCGCGGCCTCTTCTCCCGGGTCTTTGCTGTAGCTGGGGCCCTGCCCGTAACTGTCTTCACGGTAGCGGCCGGCAGTCTGTACCAACCATGCTGTCAGTTCCGGAATTTCCTCACCGCGGTCGGCAATATCCTCCGCGGCTTCCTCGCAATCGAAATAGATCTCGGAGAAATGTTCCGCATCCTCGGTGTTGGTGAAGGCGTTGTAGTCGTAGTGGTCCAACTTGCGTTTGCCCTTTACGTTGACTTCCTTCATGACGGTGGCGTTCTTCTCATACATGTTCTGCCACTCTTGCTCGTCTTGCGGTGCTATCTGCCAGCGGTGGATACGTGCGGTGTCCACCGGGATCTGCCTCACTTCGCTGTCCTCGAGGGGGCGCAGGGGCGGGGCGAAATGCCGGTCAACGGTGATGCGGTATTCCGCTTCCTTACCTTTGACCTGCGGAGAGAGTTGCATGTTCCAAATGCCTTCAATGTCGGGCAGGATGATGGCGTACGCTCCGGTGCTGTCCGTCTTTACCGAGCCGAACATGCGTTCTGTCGTGCCCCTGAATGTGGCCGAGACGGTAACGCTGTCAAGGGGCATGCTTTTTTCTTTGGGTATAACTTTGCCGAAGAGATAAAGCCGGTCTTCTATCACCTGACTGCCGTCCCAGGGGGTGATGCCCGCCATCGTGTTCCAGTCGTAGCGATGCCAGTTCTCACTCTTTCGGAGCATCCACTCGCGGATGTCCTCCTGAAATCCGTTGCAGACGGTGGCAGCATCGATGGCGGAGAACGAGAACGCCGTGTGGGGCGGTCCCTGAATGTCGAGGCTTATGCGTCCGCAGGGACGGATGCCGGCGGTGCGTACCGTGATTTTGAGTTCGCTGTCTGCTTTGGGCGCGATGACGATGTCGCGATGTGTGATTTCCTTTCCCGCTTCATCGAAGAGCACCATCTGCCAAACGCCCTCCTTCATCTTCTGCCGGGCCAGGGACAGGCGTGCGTGCTCTCCCTCCTTTATGGTATTTCCGGCGATGATGTTGCTGCCGTGAAGCAATGCCCAACCGCAGCCCTTGTCCGCTTCAAAGCAGATGCTGTCCGGCAGTTCGGTGATGCGGATGTCGCGGTCAACGTTTTCTGATTCGGAAACGGAGGCGCGTCGCTCGTCGGGTTGGCGTGTCACATCATACGGTTCAAGCGACATGCGGCTGTAGTCTCCCTCTGTGCGCGGCTTGTCGAATACGGGAAAGACGCGGGAGAAGAAATTCCGCTTGCCCCAGTTCGTCATGTAGCGCGTGTAGGCCCGGATTTCATAGTAGCCGGCTTTGAGTATCCTTTTGGTCAGTTTGATGTCGCCCCAGGCCAGTCCGTCCGTCACCTGCAGTTTGCGCCGTTCCACCACAAAGCCTCTGGGCGAAATGAGTTCCACATACAGCACGCGCGAGATGTTGCTCCTGTTCTCTGTGTCGGAGCGCGTCACATAGGCCTTCATCCAGATGGTCTCACCCAGGAAATAGGCGGTGTTGTCCAGATGCAGATATACTTTCTCCTGAGGATAGAGCCTGTTCCACTGAGCTGCCTTGAGGATGTGCTCAGCCGCCTCCGAGGTCTGTGCCGGCAGGGCGGAGGCCAGAGACATCATGCAGGAGAGAAGCAGGACCCATCTCATCTTATCCCGGTTGTGTCACCCGAGCGCTCAGAGCTCCACCAGTTTGTAAGCCTTCCGGCCCATGCCGATCTTCTCGGCGTGGTCGATGATGTGGCCGCCGTGCTGCTTCTCGATGCGCTTGATGAGCGGGGTGGGGTTGTTGTTCTGGTCGGGCTGTATGCCGTAGACCTTGTCCAGGCAGGCTTTGTCGAGCGCGACGGGATCGGTGGAAGCCAGGATGCCGATGTCCTGCACCTCGGGCGCCTTGGGATGGGCGTCGCAGTCGCAGTCGATGCTGATGTTGTTCATCACGTTGATGTAGACGATGTTGCCCTTGCCCATATACTGCTCAACGGCGTCGGCGGCAGCAGCCATCGACTCGAGGAAGGCATCCTGGGGTTGGGTGTGCTGCCAGCACTGGGGCGTCTGGTCCGTCACGCCGTGACTGTGGATGTAGGCCTTGCCGGCGGTGGAGGCCACGCCGATGCTCTGGTTCTTCAGCACGCCGCCGAAGCCGCCCATCACATGACCCTTGAAGTGGGCCAGGTTGATCATGAAGCCGTAGTCTTTGAGCTTCTTGCCCACGATGTCGTATTTGATCCACGTGGTGTCGCGCACGGGGATGCGCATATCCTCTTTCTCGTCCATCAGCACCACCTGGGCGATGGAGTCGAAGCCGTGGGCGTGAATCGTCTCCCAATGCTTGCGCTTGTCCTGGCGGGAACCGCCGTAGGCCGTGCAGCACTCCACAATGGTGCCGTCGACCTCATCGACGAGCTCGCGGATGAGGGTGGGCTTGAGGTAGTTGTTGCCGCCCATCTCGCCCGTGCTGATTTTCACGGCCACGCGTCCGTGGGGCTTCACGCCGAGCTGCTTGTAGATCTTGACCAGACTTTCGGGCGTGATCTCTTTGGTGAAATATACGGTGGCGGGCTCCTGCTGGGCGCAGGCCGTCAATATCAGGGCAAAAAAGCCGCACAGGCTAAGTGTTAATCTTTTCATTGTTGTATCGGTTTATGTGTTGTCATCGTGAGGTCTCGAGCGAGGAGCGTTTCTCGCGGGAGTAACTGCGGTATTCGTCGAGCGGGATGTCCACTTCGGGTTCGGCGAGCGTGCCCTCCAGGGGCAGACGGAAACGCAGATACTTGATGGAGATGCCCCGATCGCGCCACATGCCTTCGTAGTAGGTCTGCAGGGCGGTGGCTTCGCTGAAGCGTGCGGCATCGCTCTCGCCGTAGAGGTCGCGCGTGAGGGCTTCGGGCACGATGCCGTTGGCGCGCAGCATTTCCTCGGTGTAGGTGAAGAGGAAGTTGGAGTCCGTCTTGAGGTGGATGAGGCCTCCCTCCTTCATGAAGCGGCGGTAGCGCTCGAGGAAGTAGGTGGAGGTCAGGCGCTTGGTGGCCTTCTTCATCTGCGGGTCGGAGAACGTGAGCCAGAGCTCGGAGACTTCGCCGGGAGCAAAGAAGCGGTCGATGAACTCGATGTTGGTGCGCAGGAAGCCCACATTCTTCATGCCGGCCTCCAGCGCCTCTTTAGCTCCCGTCCACATGCGCGCTCCCTTGATGTCCACGCCGATGAAATTGCCTTCGGGGTGGAGGCGTGCCAGACCGACGGTGTATTCGCCGCGGCCGCAGCCGAGCTCGAGTGTGAGCGGACGCTGTTCCTCCTGGCGGAAGAAGTCCGGCCCCCACTTGCCGCGCAGGGGGAATGCGTCCTCCATGACGGCGGCCATGGGGCACTCGACCACCAGAGGATTGGCGGCCATCTCGGCGAATTTTTTGAGTTTCCCGTGTCCCACTGTGTGTTATCGGATGTCGATGACGGGGATGTTGTCCTTGTCGTTGTAGTAGAGATTCTCACCGGCCATACCCCAGATGAAGGTGTAGTAGTAGGTGCCGGCGGCAGCGTGCATGCTCCATTCGGGCGACATGATGGCCTGCTCGTTGTGCAGCCACACGTTGCGGCTCTCCTGCGGCTGGCCCATCACGTGGCTGATGGTCTGGCCCTCAGGCAGGTTGAAGTAGTAGTAGGCCTCGATGCGGCGTCCGTGGGTGTGAGGGGGCATCGTGTTCCACACGGCGCCGGGATTGAGCTGCGTCAGGCCGAGCTGCAGCTGGCAGGGACCTTCCTCCAGCACGTCGTTGACGATGAGCTTGTAGACGGTGCGGTTGTTGGCCTCTTCCACCGTGCCCACGGGGCCCCATACGGCAGCCTTGAGCGAACCCTTGCGGCCGTCGAGCGTGATCCACTGCGTCTTGTAGTGCTGGTGTGCCGTAGCCGAGTTGAGGTAGAACTTGGCGGGTTTGGAGGCATCTTTGCTCTTGAACTCCACCACCTTGTTCACGTCCTTGTCCTTGCCGATGTGGCCGCGACCCACGTAGAGCGCCTCTTTGGGAGAGAGCGCATACTCCTTGCCGTCCACCACGACGACGCCGTCGCCCTGTCCGCAGTTGACGATGCCGATCTCGCGGTTGTAGAGGAAGTATTTCTCCTTAATGGTCTTATCCACGTCGAGGCCCAGCTCCCAGAAGTTCTCCAGCTTGAGCGTCTGGTTGACGGGCATTGCGCCGCCGAAGATGAAGCGGTCGTAGTGGGAGTAGGTCAGCAGGATGGAGTCGGCCTCCATCACCTTTTCCATGACGAAGCGCTCGCGCAGGGTCTTGGTGTCGTAGCCCTTCACGTCGGCGGGATGGCAGGCGGTCTGGAATTTCACATGCTGACGGCCGACAAAGCGGTCGACTTCCTGGGCGGAAGCGGTAAGTCCGAGCGCCAGAAGCGCCAGGGAGAGAACGGTCTTTTTCATATTGTTATTCGTTATTCGTTATTCGTTATCGTTAACGTTTTCGTTATCGTTTACTTCTTGTTGATCTGGATGCGGTTCCAGGCGACGAGGGCGAAGGTGGCAATCGTCAGCAGGGCGGCACCGATGTGGCTCATATACTTCATGGCGGCGTAGATCACCGTCGAGAGCGGCGAAGAGGCGAAGTCGAGCGCGCCGGCGCTGAAGCCTTCAGGCACACGCACCGAAGCGTCGTCGGGATGGGCCAGAGCCACAGAATGGGCGGCGGAGGTGAAGTCGGGCGCCATCCAGGTGACGAAGTAGAGGCCGACGGCCAGCACCACGAGACCCACGATGATGGAGCGCAGCACGTTGCCGCCCGTGTAGGGGAGCACCATCACGAAGACGTAGAACATGCCGGCCAGAGAAGCCAGAGGCAGGAACTGGTTGCCCGGCAGGAAGACGGCCATCACCAGCGTGACGGGGATGAGCAGCAGGCTCACCACCAGCGTGGTGGGATGACCGATGACCAGAGCGGGCGACATGCCGATGTAGAACTTCTTGTCAGCACCGAACTTCTTGGCGATGAGCTCGCGCGTGGCCTCCGAGATGGGTTTCAGGCCCTCGATGAAGAGCGAGGTGATGCGGGGGATGAGCTCCATCACGGCGCCCATCTTGATGCCCAGACCCAGTGTGGCGGGAATGTTGTCCACCACAGCCTGCCAGCTCTCGCAGGCCAGACAGCCGATGATGATGCCGATGAGCACACCCAGGAAGAGCGGTTCGCCGAAGAGGCCGAACTTCTTCTTCATGCCCTCCGAGTCGATGTTCACCTTGTTGATGCCGGGCACGTAGTCGAGCACCTTGTTGATGGCTACGGCAAACGGCATGAAGCCCTGACAGAAGGGCTGGGGGATGCTGATGCCCTCCATGCCGGGATAGAATTTCTGGAAGCGTTCGGCGCTCATGTCGGCCAGCACGAGGGTGACGATGTAGCACACGATGGCGGCGAAGAAGCCCCACATGATGCTGCCGGTCATGAAGTAGATGACGGCGCCGATGAAGGCGAAGTGCCAGTAGTTCCACAGGTCGATGTTCACCGTGCGCGTGCAGCCCAGGAGGAGCAGCACGAGGTTCACACCCAGGCAGACGGGGATGATAAACGAGCCCACCAGCGTGTTGTAGGCCACGGAGGCGGCGGCGGGCCAGCCCATGTCGAACACCTGCAGCTCGAGGCCGTAGATGTCGACCACTTTACCCAGTGCGGGGCCGAGCGACGAGGTCAGCAGGGCCGTCACAACGGAGAGGCCCACGAAGCCGACGCCCACGCGCAGGCCGCTGCTGAGGGCTTTGGAGAAATTGATGCCGATGCATACGCCCAGGATGGTGAAGATGATGGGCATCATCACGGCCGCACCGAGACCGATGATGTAGGAAAAGACTGCTTCCATGGTGTGATGTGTCTATGCTTTGTGTTTTTGGTTTATTTCAGCTCGAAAGAGGTGTTGCCGATGTTGTGGCCGTCGGCGAAGATGTCCGCACGGTATTGTCCGGCCGGAAGCGTCTCGGCGATGTCCCAGTAGACGGTGACGCTCTGCTCCTCGCCCGTGTACTCGATGTCCTTGCGGATGGAGTATTCGATCTGGCGGTTCTCAAACTCGAAGGTGCCGCCCTTGGTGAGCACGGCGCCCGTCGGGGTGAGGATGCGCACGTAGAGGGTGCGGATGCCCGTCTCGGTGGTGACGTTGCGCGAGATGTTGAAGCCGACGACAATCTTCTTGGCGTCCTTCACTTTCTTGGCCTCCTTGCCGCGCTTGTTGTTGGCCCGGGCGTAGATGCCGGTGGCGTCGAGCTGGGCGGCGATAGCCACCTTGTCGGAGAGGGCTTCGTTTTGCGAGGAGAGGTTGCTGATGTGGGCCTGAGCCTGACGGTTTTGCGTCTCCAGATTGCTGTTGGTCACCTTCAGCTCCTGGTTCTCGCGGTTGAGCGAGTCGATCTGCAGGATGTAGCTGCGCAGCACTTCACGCAGCGTGGCCAGCTCCTTCTTCAGGCGCATGATTTCGGCGGCATCCTGCGCTTTGGTCTGACGCAACTCTTCGAGCAGGGCTTCCGTCTTCTGCTGCTCCAGGGCGAGCTGGTTGACGAGCGAGTCGTTGTTGATCTGGGCCATCATCTCGTTGTACTGCATGGCAAACTGCTCGTACTCGTTCTCCATCTCGCGCTTGTCCATCTCGAGCACTTCGATCATCTTGTCGCTCTCGGCCTGTTGGGCGCGCATGTTGAGCACGAGTCCCACGATGACGGCCACGAGGACCAGCACGGTGGCTGCGGCTCCGAAAATAAAGATCTTCTTTTGGTTCATGTCGTTATTGTTTTTTTTGTTGTTTTTCGTGTTACGTCGGCTTGCAGTTTATGTAAATACATAAATCCGCGTGCAAAGATATAGTTTTTTTGGAATATGTACGAATGCTCCCCGTGTTTTTTTTGCTTATCTTGCCGCTTTGGTGCAGATTTTCCCTTCTCAAAGGCTTCTCAGAGGCTTCTCAGACTGTCGTCAGAGGCTTCGAATCACTGCTGCATCACTGCTGCATCACCGCTGTTTGCACGGAAGAAAGACGGAATAAAGACGGGCGAAAGACGGGTGAAAGTCGGGAGAAAGACGGGAGAAGGGCGGGGGAGAAGCGCATAACTTCCCGAAAATCGGAACTTGAAAAGTAAACCAAACAACACAACCTGCAACAGTGGCAAAAATTCGTTTTGGACAACTTTTCTTGAAGATCGAAAAATTAAAATGCAATAAATCAGAGTGTTATTATTTCGTTTTGGACAACTTTTGAAATTTTCAAAAAAAAAAGTTTTCAAAATTAGGCAATTTTTTTGCAAAAATGTTTGGAGGTTTCATCCCAAATTCATACCTTTGCACTGTTTTTCGCACCGAGACCACAGCGGCGGCACACAACAACGGAAACATACCTAATATATAATATTCAGAAATAACAAAAATTTAATCGCTATGATTCAGACTGTGCTTAAGAGAGACGGACGCGTCGTAGGCTTCAACGAGCAGAAAATTGCCGCAGCCATTCGTAAGGCCATGCTCACCACCGACGGCGGTGAGGATGCAGCCCTGATCGAGAAGATCACCGACCGCATTGCCGTGAAGGGCAAGAGCCAGATGTCGGTGGAGGAGATTCAGGACCTCGTGGAGAACGAGCTGATGAAGAGCTCGCGTCCCGATGTGGCCAAGAACTACATCCGCTACCGCTCGGCCCGCACCGTGGCCCGCAAGGCCAAGACGCGCGACGTGTTCCTGGAGATCATCAACATCAAGAACAACGACGTGACGCGCGAGAACGCCAACATGAACGCCGACACCCCCGCCGGCATGATGATGAAGTTCGCCAGCGAGACCACCAAGCCCTTCGTCGATGACTACCTGCTCTCCGAGGAGGTGCGCGAGGCCGTGAAGAACAACTATCTGCACATCCACGACAAGGACTACTATCCCACCAAGTCGATGACCTGTCTGCAGCATCCGCTGGACAAGATTCTTGAGCACGGATTCCAGGCCGGTCACGGCGAGAGCCGTCCCGCCAAGCGCATTGAGACAGCCTCCATCATCGGCTGTATCTCGATGGAAACGGTGCAAAACGAGATGCACGGCGGTCAGAGCATTCCCGCTTTCGACTTCTATCTGGCCCCATACGTGCGTAAGAGCTATATCGAAGAAGTGAAGGTGCTCGAGCAGCTCATGGGCGAGGACTACAGCCAGCTCTACGACGTTGAAATCGAGGATTATCTCACCCTGCCTCTGGCCGGCCTGAGCGGCCTGGGCCGCATCAAGCAGCACGCCATCAACAAGACGGTGGACCGCGTGCACCAGGCAATGGAGGCCTTCATCCACAACATGAACACCATCCACTCGCGCGGCGGCAACCAGGTGGTCTTCTCCTCCATCAACTACGGCACCGACATCTCGGCCGAGGGCCGCTGCATCATCCGCGAAATCCTCCGCTCGACCTACGAGGGCGTGGGCAACGGCGAGACCGCCATTTTCCCCATCCAGATATGGAAGAAGAAGAAGGGCGTCAGCTATCTGCCCACCGACCGCAACTACGACCTCTACAAGTATGCCTGCAAGGTGACCGCACGCCGCTTCTTCCCCAACTTCGTCAACCTCGACGCCACCTACAACTTCCACGAGAAGTGGGACATCAACGATCCCAAGCGCTATATGTATGAGGTGGCCACGATGGGCTGCCGCACCCGTGTCTTCGAGAACCGCTTCGGCGACAAGACTTCCGTAGGCCGCGGCAACATCAGCTTCTCCACCATCAACATCGTGAAGCTCGCCATCGAGTGCATGGGCATCAAGAAGCAGGAGGAGCGTGAGGCTGCGTTCTTCGCCAAGCTCGACAACCTGCTGGAGATTACCGCCCGTCAGCTGCACGAGCGCTTCGAGTTCCAGAAGACGGCCTACGCCAAGCAGTTCCCCCTGCTGATGCAGGGTCTGTGGGTGGGTTCGGAGAACCTCAAGCCCAACGACACCATCGCCCCCGTCATCAACCAGGGCACACTGGGTATCGGCTTCATCGGTCTGGCCGAGTGTCTGATTGCCCTCACCGGCAAGCACCACGGCGAGAGCGAGCAGAGCCAGGAGCTGGGTCTGAAGATCGTAAGCTACATGAGAGACCGCATCAACGAGTTCAGCGAGCGCTATCAGCACAACTACAGCGTGCTGGCTACGCCTGCCGAGGGTCTGTCCGGCCGCTTCACCAAGTACGACAAGAAGAAGTTCGGCATCCTGCCCGGCATCACCGACAAGGACTACTACACCAACTCCAACCACGTGCCCGTCTACTATCACTGCTCCGCTCTGAAGAAGGCACAGATTGAGGCTCCCTATCACGAAATCACCCGCGGCGGTCACATCTTCTACGTGGAGATCGACGGCGACGCTACGCACAACCCCGAGGCCGTGATGAAGATTGTGGACCTGATGGACGAGTACAACATCGGTTACGGTTCGGTCAACCACACGCGCAACCGCTGTCTCGACTGCGGCTACGAGAACGCCGACAAGAACTTCGAGACCTGCCCCAAGTGCGGCAGCAGCAATGTGGACCGCCTGCAGCGCATCACGGGTTATCTCGTAGGCACCACCGACCGTTGGAACAAGGCCAAGCTGGCCGAGCTTAACGACCGCGTAGTACATGATTAGGGTGCTGGACATCCTGCACGACACCACAGTGGACGGCCCGGGATTTAGAACGAGTTTCTATCTCTCGGGCTGTGCCCACAAATGCCCCGGTTGCCACAACCCTCAGTCGTGGGATTTCGGTGGCGGAAATGAAATGTCGGTGGAGGAGATGATGCAGGAGATCGTCAGCGATCCCTTTGCCGACGTGACCTTCTCGGGCGGCGATCCGCTCTATCAGGCCGAAGCCCTGCTGCCGCTCCTGAAGCGCATCAAGGCCGAGACCTCAAAGACCGTCTGGGTCTACACGGGCTTCACCTACGAGCATCTGCCCGAAGCCGCGCAGCCGCTCCTGGACTATATCGACGTGCTGGTCGACGGCCCCTTCGTGCAGGCCCTGCGCGACGAGGATCTGCTCTTCAGGGGCAGCAGCAATCAGCGGCTGGTGGACATCAGGCTTTCGAGAGAGGCTGGCTCTGTGGTGGAGTGGTCTCGTGATTTCTGATGGCCGCGCGGCGAATCTTGCCTGAAATGGTTTTCGGCAGTTCGTCCACAAACTCCACGATGCGCGGATATTTGTAGGGCGCCGTCTCCCGTTTGACGTGAGCCTGCAGTTCGGCGGCGAGTGCTTCACGGCCGTCGTTGCTGGCGACGATGGAGCGGAACTCGGGCGTGACCACAACGGTGGCCTTCACCACCATGCCGCGTATCTCGTCCTTCTCGCCCGTGATGGCGCACTCGAGCACGGCTTCGTGGCTCATCAGGGCCGACTCCACCTCGAAGGGGTCGATGCGGTAGCCGCTCGACTTGATGACGTCGTCGGCGCGGGCCACAAACCAGAAGTATCCGTCTTCGTCATACCACACGATGTCGCCTGTGTAGTAGATGCGGTTGTTGCGGGCCTTGCGTGTGAGGCGCGGATTGCGGTAGTACTCTTTGAAGAGTCCCAGCGGGAGCTCCCTGTAATACATAATGTTGCGCACGCGCGAGCGAAGGTTCTTACGGATGTTCTGCAAGAGCTCGCTGCCCTGACCGGTGACGGCGTTCAAAGACTGGCCCGTGCGGATGACCAGCCGTCCCTGCACGCCGGGTCCGACGGGATTGCCGTTGTCGTCGAGCACGTCGACCATGAACTGGGGATTGGGCAGCCCCATGCTGCCGGCTTTGGGTTTGGCGAAGGCGTAGTTGCCCAGCACGAGGGTGGTCTCCGTCTGGCCGTAGGCTTCGTAGATGGTGATGCCCGTCTTCTCCTTCCACTCTTTGAAGACGGAGGGGTGAAGGGCTTCGCCGGCCGTCGTGCAGTATTCGAGCGCAGAGAGATCCCAGCGGCTCAGGTCCTCGCGCACCATGAAGCGGTACACTGTGGGCGGAGCGCAGAAGGAGGTGACTTTGTACTGCGCCATCTTGTCTAGCAGCTTGGACGCCTCGAAGTGGCCGTCGAAGTCGTAGACGAAGACGGTGGCGCCGCAAATCATCTGCCCGTAGAATTTGCCCCACACGGCTTTCCCCCATCCCGTGTCGGCCACGGTGAGATGCAGCGAGCCCTCGTGCACGTTGTGCCAATAGGCCGCCGTGAGGATGTGGGCCAGGGGATACGAGAAGTCGTGCATCACCATTTTGGGCGCTCCGCTGGTGCCGCTGGTGAAATACATGAGGAAGTCGTCCGTCTTCTCGTTTTCGCCCTTCTGGCTTTTGAAGGGTGAAGCCATTGCGGCGCCCTGCCACAGATTTTTCCAGTTCTGGGGCACTTCCGGACCGATGCTGATGCAATGCTGCACGCTGGGGCAGAAGGGGCGCGCCGAGATGACGTTCTTCAAGACGGTGGTCTCGCCGACGGTGACGATGGCTTTGATCTCGGCCTCGTGGCAGCGGAAGATGATGTCCTTGCTCGTGAGCAGATGGGTGGCCGGGATGGCGATGGCGCCAATCTTGTGCAGCGCCGCCATCGTGATCCACCATTCCAGGCGGCGCTTGAGGATCAGCATCACGCGGTCGCCCCGACCGATGCGGATGGAGTGGAGATACGAGGCCACTTCGTCGGAGAGCATCTTGTATTCTCCGTAGGTGAGATGGCGTTCGTCTCCGTTGTCGTTGACGTAGAGGATGGCTTCCTTCTGGGGCTGTGTGGCCGCATAGGCGTCGATCACGTCGTAGGCGAAATTGAAATGTTCGGGCACATTGACGTGAAAGTGCTCCATGAAGTCCTCGTGGGATTTGAACTGGACCTGATCCAGAAATTTATGAATCATTGACATAGTATGATGCTATTGTGCATTCAAATAGGGTTTGAGACGTTCTTCCGCCTTATGGATGAGGTCGTGCGTGCCGCTGCCGTCGACGACGTAGCGGATGACCATTTCTGCGTAGTCGAGGGCCTCAAGGAGCGCCCCCTCCGAGGGTGAGGCGGCGCGCAGACGGGCCACCTGCTCTTGCAGCGCAGCCACATCTTCGGGCTCTGCCAGCGAGGCGGGGCGCATGCCGTTGAGTATGGATGAGAGTGCCGCCGTTTCGGCGTCCACCTGTTCCTGTGTGGCCGACGGGTCGGAGAGCACGCTCTCGCTCTTCCTCATCTGAGCCGTCATGCGGCGCAGCCCGTGAGGGGCCCATTCGCGTCCCTCTTCCCGGCGGCTTCTGGCCAGAGAGAGCGCTTCGGCCAGAGCGTTGCGCTTCACTGTGCCTTTGGCGCTTTTCACCGCTCCGGCGTCCAGATAGTGTGTGGCTTTTCCGGTGTAGAGGTAGTCGGGCACGAAGCTTTGTCCGCCGTCCTGCGTCACCATCGCCAGCGGGCCGTGCATCCTGCAGGCCAGCCAGCGGCCGTCTATCGGGTCGGGCCCGTACCACAGATGGTCGCCGAAGGGCATCTCCAGCGTGATGCTGTCGCCCTCGGTCCACAGACGCTGCGGGATTTCGATATACGACGAGGGTCGCGCCTTGCCTCCGATGCGCTTTCCGCCCAGCTTCACGCAGAAGTCTTTCGTGGCCCAAGAGGGGACGCGCAGTCTGACGGTGACGGGTTGCGCGCTCGTGATGCGGAGCGTGCCCCGCTGCATGGGCCAGTCGCCCTCCAGCTTCAGGCGCAGCCCTTTCTCCTGCCACTCGGCCTCGGAGGGCAGATAGAGATTCACCCAAAGGGTGTCGCCGCCCGTGTAGTAGCAGCATTCCTGATAGCGCACGTGGTTCTCGACGCCCGTGCCGCCGCAGCAGGTGGCTTGCGGTGTCTCGTTGCCGAAAGGCTTTTGGGCATCGGCGCCGACGGCATATTGGTAGCACACGGCCCAGCGGTCGGGTGCGAGCGAGCCGACAATCTGGTTGGAGAGCAGCCGCTCGGCGTAGTCCATATAGCGGGCGTCGTCGGGGTTGTAGCAGCAGAGGTCGCGCGAGAGTTTCATGAGGTTGTAGGCGCAACAGGTCTCGTTGATGTTCGGGTTGGGCAGCATGCTGACCATCTGCGCGTAGGGCTGTCGGAACATCTCGCCGTTGCCCACGCCGCCTGTGGCGTAGGTGTAGCGTCCCTGCACGAGATCCCAGAAGTGGGAGGCTACATTATAATAATAGGTGTTCCCGTTGAGTCCGTAGAGCTTCAGCGCTCCGATGATCATGGGGATGTGCTGATTGGCGTGGCGTGTGCGGATGTCGTCGATGCCCCGCGAGAGCGGATCGTAGAAGACGGGCGCGTCGAAATATCCGGCGGCTTCCGTCAGCCGTTCTTTCTCCTCCGGCACGAGTGTGGCCAGTCGGGCCAGCACCTCCTGCATGCCGCCCACTTCGCCGGCGATATACATGTTCCACATGCGGGCCCGCTGCTGGGGCGTCGTGCGGTAGTGCAGACGGTTCCACACCCAGAGTCCCATGTCGCGCGCGATGAGGAGCGCCTTCCGGGCGGTCTCCTCTTCGTCCACATATTCGGCGATGTCGCAGAGTCCGGCCAGCTGTTTGTGCACGCTGTAGTAGGGCGCCCACACCCATTCCTCGTTGTTGTAGGGGCGCATGGCTTCGATGAGGGCGCAGTGTTCCGCCGGAATGGCGTTGAGGTAGCCGTATCCGTAGTGGTGGAAGTCGTGCTTGTAGTCGTCAAAAGCGGCCCATGTGCCTTTGGCTTTCATGAGCGTTTCGCCCGGGAGCAGGTCTCTGGCTTCAAAATAGCGCCCGAGGGAGTCGCTCCAGACGAAGGTGCGCTCCTGACAGCGGCGCAGCTCGTCCACCATGAGGCGCATCCGCTCCAAGAGGGCTTCGTGCTGCGCCTTGTGGGCCTCGTCGCAGGTGGCGTCGTAGGCCAGAGCGAGGGCCGAGAGCCAGTGTCCCGTGCCGTGTCCCTTGAGCTTGGTGGTGGGGGAGTCCCATCCGTCGGCTACGGTCATCCCTTCGGTCGTCAGTCCGTAGGTGTCGTGGTAGTTGTAGAGCTGTTGGGAGACGTCCATCGAGAGCAGCATCGCGATGTCGCGGTCGCGGTTGCGTGTGAGGATGTTGTCGCCCGTGAGGCGCACGCTCTTGAGCGGGAGCGGACGGGCCTTGATCTGCGGCAGGGCGTTCTCTTTCGGCGCGGTGACGAGGATGTGTGCCTTCACCGTCTTGCCGCTGCCGAGCAGCGTGCCTTCCACTTCGTACTTGCTGCCGGCCTTCATCGCGGCTTCGGCCTCTTCCGTCTCTCTGGCGCTGTTGTCCCAGCGCACCTGCCGCCACTCTTTTCCGTCCCACAGGGCGGCGGGCAGCATCGGCACCGTGCCTTCTTCCGCCGTCAGATGCAGGTCGCCTGCGGCGAAGGCGGCGGAGGAGAGACTCCAGAGCAGGAGCAGGCAGTAAAGCGTGCGTTTCATGCTCATTCCGTTTTTTTCAGATCGCTCCATTTGGGGGGATTCACGCCCATGAGATGGCGCACGAAGAAGTCGAAGCGCTTGTGCTCTCCGTAGGTGCCGCCCATGGTGTGGTGTTCACCCGGCAGCACGACCAGTTCGAAGTCCTTGCCGGCTTTCACCAGGGCGTTGACCACCTGCATGGTGCTGGCGGGATCCACGTTGTCGTCGAGTTCGCCCACGAGCAACATGAGCGGACGCTCCAGACGGTGGGCGTTCTCCACGTTGGAGCATTCGATGTAGCTCGAATCCACGGGCCATCCCATCCACTGCTCGTTCCACCAGATCTTGTCCATCCTGTTGTCGTGGCAGCCGCAGGCGGAGAAGGCGGCTTTGTAGAAGTCGCCGTGGAGCAGCACGGCGTTGGTGCTCTCCTGTCCGCCGGCCGAGCAGCCGAAGATGCCCACGCGGTCGATGTCCATGTAGGGATAGCGCTTGGCGGCGGCTTTGATCCAGGCGATGCGGTCGGGCAGTCCGGCGTCTTTCAGGTTTTTGTAGCAGACTTCCTCAAAGGCTTTGCCTCTGTAGGAGGTGCCCATAGCGTCCAGCTGCACCACGATGAATCCGAGTTCGGCCAGAGAGGAGATATACCAGTTGAAGCTCTGGAAGTCCTTCGGCACATAGGCGTCGCCCGGGCCGGAGTAGATGTATTCGATGACGGGGTAGGAGCGACTGGGGTCGAAATTCGTGGGCCGGTAGATGAGGCCCCACATCGGCGTCTTGCCGTCGCGTCCGGGGGCGGTGAAGATTTCCGGCGCCTTCCATCCCTTGCTCTCTATCTTGCTGATGTCGGCCATCGCCAGCACCTGAGGCTCGCCGCCGTCCACCGCTCTGAGAACGGTCACAGGCGCCTGGTCGGCCTTGGAGTAGGTGTCGACCAGTCGGGTGTAGCTCTTGTTGAAGGTGGCTTTGTGGTTGGCCTTTTCGGGGGTGAGGTCGCGCAGTCCTTTGCCGTCCAGCCCCACCGTGCAGTAGTGCACGTGATAGGGGTCTTCGTCCCTGTTTATGCCGCTGGCGGTGAAGAAGATGAGGCCCCGCTCTTCGTCCACGTGGAGCACCCGTCTCACGACCCACTGGCCCCGGGTCAGCTGCTTCAGCGTCTTGCCGGAGGCCACATCGACGAGGTAGAGATGGTTCCAGTTGTCGCGTTCGCTCATCCAGATCATCTGCGTGTCGCCCTTGATGTTCTGGCGGAAGTGGCGGCTGTAGTTGACGAAGGTCTTGCTCGTCTCTTCTATCACGGTGCGCACCAGGCCACTCTCGGCGTCCAGCGCCAGCACGCGAAACACCTTGTGGCCCCGTTCGTTGTATTCAAACACGAGGGTGCGGCTGTCCGCGAGCCATTCGGGCCCCCAGAGGTCATACTGGTTGCTGAAGAGCGCGTTGTCGGGGATGACGGCGCGTCCGGTCTTCACCTCGAAGATGCAGGGCGTCTTCTGCGTGCGCTCGTCGCCGGGTTTGGCGTATTCCTGCTGGTGCAGTATGGGCTGCAGCTGGCTCTTGGGCGACGACTCCACGTAGTACACGTAGCGCTTCTGACTGACGGGCCTTATGCGGCAGGCGGCCACATATTTCCCGTCGGGGCTCCACTGGATGCGGGCGCTGTAGTAGGCGCCGAGGGTGCCGTCCAGCGAGAGGGCGCGCTCGTCTTTGCCGTCGCGTTGCGAGACGTAGATGTTGTCGTTCTTGATGTAGGCCACCATCGTGCTGTCGGGCGAGGGTACGGGGGCGCCCCATCGCTCGTCGTCTTCGTTCATCCAGTGGCGCTCAAGCTTCTGCGGACCCTGCTTGGTCTCCGTGCGCCGCGTTTCGGGGCGGCGCCGGGAGCGATCCTGCTGCGGGGCGGGGTCGCTGTAGTATTTCAGCGTGTACGTGCTGTCGTCTTTCCACTCCACGCCGCTCACCCATCCGCTCACCTCGGAGGCGGCAAATCTCTGCGGCAGCTCTGCCGCTCTGCGGTAGTCCTCCGCTGTGCCCTGTGCCCCAGCCGTGAGTGCGGCGGTCAGCATCAGCGCCGTCATTATGCCTGTTTTCATTTGCCTTCCCAGTGCTTGATGAGTTTCTCGAGTTCTTTCTTCGTCACCTGCACTACGGCGCCGTGCTTCTGCTCGGAGAAGTTGCTGCGCTTGAGCGGGCAGTCTTTGCCGTCGAAGTAGCCCAGGGGCTTGAAGGTGTTGAGGTCGGTGGTCTCCACGAAGTAGAAGTTGTGGGGATGCATCGAGTAGCGGTCGGTCATCAGTATCCATTTGTTCTGTCCGATGAGCTTCCACAGCATGGGGGCTTCGTGGCTCTCGGGCACGCCGTCATCGAAGGGTACGAAGGTGTAGGGACCAGTCAGCGCCGGTGCGGTGGCATGACGGGGATGTCCGCCCTCCACGCAGAAAAGGTGCCAGGTGTCGCCCACCTTGGTGATGTCCGAGTCGATGATGTCCATCCTCTTGCCCTCATCGTTCTGCGTGCCGTCCACCAGCAGTCGGGGCTCGGTCTCCATCTTGCTGAAGTCCGGGCTCATCATCACGTAGGCGATGTAGTTGTATCCGCTGCCGGTGCGGGTGGTGAAGTGCATCATGATGCGGCCGTCTTCGGTGGCGGTCATCTCGGGCGCCCACACGCAGCCCACTTCCTGCCACGAGGGCTTGTTGCCGTCCTTGTCGGCCACGGGCATGGGGCAGGAGAGTTTGGTGAAGTCGAGATTGGTGCGCGTCCAGTGAATCATGTCCTTGGAGCGTGCCAGCACGAGGCCTCTGTTGTTGCCCCATCCGTATTTCCTTCCGTCGCGTTCCCATTCGGTGTCGCGTATGCCGTCTCTCTTGCCGAACACGTGGAGGTCGGTCATGGCCACGCAGAAGGCCCCGTCCGGTGCGCGGAAGATGTAGGGGTCTCTGATGCCCTTCTGCTCGGCGATGGTGTCGCCGGCCATGATGGGCTTGTCGCCGTTGAGTGCGGTCCAGTTGTAGCCGTCGTAGCTGTAGGCCATGTGGAGCCCGTGGTCGGCGTCTTTGTGATACACCATGACGTATCCGGCCATGTCTTTTTCCTTGGGCATCTTGTCTTTGGCTGTCACTACGGTGGTCAGTGCGAGGGCCGCGAGGGCCGTGAAGAAGAGTTTAGCTTTCATCTTGTTTTTTTTATTTTAGTATGTTGTATTCGTGTGCAAAGATACGTTTTTTATGGTGGATAAGCGGTGACAAAACGGTCGAAACCGATTTGCAATAACATTTTTTAGGAAATGACCGCCCCTTTTTTATGTTTTTGTAATGTTGATTTTTAATTTCGAAAAATATCGCCTGTAGATTTTAAAAAAACAAAGAAAAAACCTTCTCCAAATATTTGCTGTTTCAAAGAAAAAGTGTATTTTTGAGGTGTCGAAGTATGTGGAACAAATATAAGGAGGACGAATAAATGCAAGATTTTGCTGCCATAGACTTTGAGACGGCCAACAACGATCGCAGCAGTGTGTGTGTTCTGTCGGTGTCGTCATCGTTCGCGACGGTGAGATAGTGGATTCGTTCTACTCCCTGATTCAACCCGAGCCGAACTACTACAACTATTGGTGCTCGCAGGTGCATGGGCTCTGCTGTGACGATACGGACGATGCGCCGCTCTTTCCGGAGGTCTGGGCGCAAATAGAGCCGCTGATTGAAGGCCTTCCTCTTGTGGCGCACAACAGACCTTTCGACGAGAGCTGCCTGAAGGCCGTCTTCCGCGTGTATCAGATGGATTATCCTGACTATGAGTTCTACGACACGCTTTGTGTTTCAAGGAGAGTTTTCCCTTATCTGCCGAATCATCAGCTGCATACTGTGGCAGCGGAGTGCGGCTATCTTTTGGAGAATCACCATCACGCCCTTGCCGACGCAGAAGCTTGTGCCTGGATTGCGAGAGAGATCTTGTAGCTTTGTCCTGATTTCGGCGGTTGACAGTTGATGATGTCGTCATGGCGTCTCCGTCGGGAAAATCTTGCGCTCCCACGGGAGAAAAATTCCGAGCCCACGGGAAAGTCAAAATCGGATACCACGCAGAGCCACCGTTGAGCCGCCGTTGAGCCGCTAAATGCGGGTTTGGATGTAAGGTTTTATGTACACTCTGACTGGTCGAACACGAATCTCTCTAATTTGCACGAATCTTTAAAAAAAACAAAGAAAACCCTTTTTCCAGTTTGTCGACTTCGTCTTTGATGTTGTGCCCGTAGGATTTTCCTTGTATGCGAGCATCCAGATAAAATCCTGCAGCCACATCATCAGTTCTTCTAGAACACAACCAGGAAAAAGAAAAACATAAAAAACTGTCACGTGTTGTTTGCAGATCTAGCAGATTTTGCAACATCAAATTTCTGCAAATTTCGGATGGTTTTCAAGAAAATCTTCGCCTATTGTTTGTAAGTTAAAGAAAAAGTTGTATCTTTGTCTTTGTAAATGAAAAAAGAAGGCGTATGAGTTACTCACAAATGGCACAATTGGAGTTGATGAATGCCGTGAACAGCATCAAATCCGAGGCAGAACTGAACGAGTTCAAGACCCTCGTCGCCCACTTTTTTGCACAAAAGGCACAAAAGGCCATTGACGCGTTGTGGGATGAGGGAGTCATCAATGGACAGACCATAGAGCAATGGGGCGCAGAACATATGCGGACCCCGTACGGCTATGAGAGTCATCGTTCTTGATTCACATTTTAATGTTTTGAAAAACATTGATTGGCCCAAACTGACAATCATCACCCTAAAGGAATTTGCCCGTCAGTTAGATAACGCTGATTGACGATTTACGATAAGTCAGAGATGGGCAATGTCTCAGATGCATATCTGAAGAGTTTGGTAGCAGAAATAGCCAAATAGCTTTTTCCTAGGAAAGTTGACATATTCAAAAATGTCGTACTGGATTTGTTGACACTTCCGCTTATGTCAACATGGTCAGTAATCTGTCAACTGTTTTAGTAAAAGACAAAACCTGAATTTGATTGAACGGCTCTCCGAAGAACCCATTCAACAAAAACAAGGGTTAAGAGAGAATGATTCAACTTTTCTTAGTGATAAGAGTGCTTTGTTTGCACGAAAAAATGCTCACGCAAACTACGCAAATTGCAAGCAAATAACTATTTTGTCAAGATTTCGGATTTTGAAACACGTATAAACGCGCCGATCTCGTAAAAGCTAAATGCCTGATAATCAATATTGGACTGCTCGCTCGCCCCCCAATCAGATACCCTGCAGAGACCGAGCAGAGACCGACCAGAGGCGCTAAATGCGGGTTTGGATGTCAAGTTTTACGTGTACTCTGACTGGTGGGTCACAATTTGCAATTTGCAATTTGCGTAATTTGCGTGAGCATTTTTTAAGCAAATTCCGGGTTAAGAAAGTATCGGGAAAAACAGCTCTTACCTATACTGAAAGAGTTGACACAAGGGGAAATGTCGTACTGGATTTGTTGACAGTCCCATTTATGTCAAACTCGTCAGTAAACTGTCAACTGTTTTGGAAAAGACACGGCTCTCCGCACATTTTTGCATTTTCGATTTTCGAAAAATGGAGTGGAAATCTAGAAAATCTGCCCCGATTGTTTGCTGTTTCAAAGAAAAAGTGTAATTTTGAGGTGTCGAATATGCTTATAAATACATAAATCTAACCTTAAAAATCATTTTCCTAAAACCTCTGCCACGAGATGGCGTAGCCTTCGCTTACCTTTGCAGAAAAAATCGATAAAACATGAAAGACAACGACAGAGGACAAAGCCTGATAACCAAATACGTCTGGGTGATAGACACCATCTATCGCAGGCGCAAGATTTCGTTTAAGGAACTGAACGAACTATGGCTCCGAGACGACATTAGCAGAGGTCTGGAGATACCCAAACGTACCTTTGACAACTGGAGGTCTGTCATTTCAGATATGTTTGGCATCAGCATCTCCAATGAGGGGCGTGGCGAGTACCGTTACTATATTGAGAATGAAGATGACCTTCGACACAACGGCATTCGCTCTTGGCTCTACAATACGCTTTGTGTGAGCAACACTCTGGCTAACAATCAGCGTATCAAAGACCGCATCGTGCTTGAATATGTGCCTTCCGGACAATATTATCTCAAGACAATCATTGATGCGATGAAGGAAAACCGTGTGCTCAACATGACTTATCAGAGCTATTGGAAGGATGAGGAGAACACCTTTGACGTGCAGCCGTATTGTGTGAAGCTGTTCCGTCAGCGCTGGTATCTGGTGGCCAGAAGCACGGATCCTTATTATTATGAGCAAGGACCTCGCGTCTATGGGCTCGACCGCATTCGTGCTCTTCGCGCGACAGACGAGCATTTTGATCTGCCCAAAGATTGGAACGCTCAGGAGTATTTTGATACATACTTTGGCATTTTCGTTGACGAAGATATTGAACCGGAAACGATTAAGCTGAAAGTTTCTGCACGTCAAGCCAACTACATCCGCGATCTTCGGATGCACGAGTCGCAGGAAGAGGTTGAGCGCAACGAAGGATACAGCATCTTCACTTTCTATCTCCGGCCGACATATGACTTTCGTCAGGAGATTCTTTGGAACGGCGAAGGTGTAGAAGTACTTGAGCCTCTGTGGCTTCGCAAAACTATTGCAGATATGGTAGAGCAAATGTGGAACAAATATAAGGAGGACGAATAAATGCAAGATTTTGCAGCCATAGACTTTGAGACGGCCAATAACGATCGCAGCAGTGTGTGTTCTGTCGGTGTCGTCATCGTGCGCGACGGTGAAATAGTGGATTCGTTCTACTCCCTGATTCAGCCCGAGCCGAACTACTACAACTATTGGTGCTCGCAGGTGCACGGGCTCTGCTGCGACGATACAGACGATGCGCCGCTCTTTCCGGAGGTCTGGGCGCAGATAGAGCCGTTGATTGAGGGTCTTCCTCTTGTGGCGCACAACAGGCCTTTCGACGAGAGCTGTCTGAAGGCCGTCTTCCGCGTGTATCAGATGGATTATCCTGACTATGAGTTCTACGACACGCTTTGTGTTTCAAGGAGAGTTTTCCCTTATCTGCCGAATCATCAGCTGCATACTGTGGCAGCGGAGTGCGGCTATCTTCTGGAGAACCACCATCACGCCCTTGCTGACGCAGAAGCTTGTGCGTGGATTGCAAGAGAGATATTGTAAATAATTATAAATAAACATGTTATGTTATATATAAACGACTGGAGCATCAATATGCTCAAAAACAAGTTTCCAAGATTGAATATCAGCCCAAAATGCCCGTCAGGTTCTTGGCAAACAAGCCGTTATATTCAGATATACATAGATGGATATGACCATGATCTTCATTACGAATATAGGATTGATGGAAATTGGAATGGCAGAGTAGAACTTCATTTTGAAGGAGACTGGGAAACTAAATATGGCATTCTTATTGACCGTTTGATGAACAACACACAAAACAGTGACGAACTGATTTGGTCGGAATGGGATTATGGCTATCGCTGTCAACATGCCAAAAAGATAAATACAATAGAGGATTTGTTTATGACATTATCCTATATGATGGAACTCTTTGACAAGTTGATTAAGAGTTTGACATCAGAGATTCCCACGTTTGAGGTACAAACGATTCTATGTGATGGAACTCTTCCTCAACAGATAGGCACGGTTGATATGTTTGAAAAAAGATATATTGACATATTACATCTTCCCCTCACTATCCCAAACTACCAAAGAACCTATTGTTGGGAAGAGGATAATGTGAAATGTTTATTAGATGACGTTTTTGAACATATTGCCACCAACAATACAGTACCTTATCGTTTAGGTGCAATCATTCTCCATTCTCATAATGGAAAGTATGACATTATTGATGGACAGCAAAGATTAGTCACACTTACTTTGTTACTTTCTGAACTTGGAATAAAAACAGAATTGCTTAATGAAAAGTTCTCCTCCCAAGCATCAATCGAATATGTTGCATATAACAAACATCTCATTAAAGAATATGTTCAACGTCATCTCAACTTTCATGACTATGTCGGTAAACTATTGAACTTATTGGAGTTCAGCGTTCTTGTCTTACAAAACACGTCAATAGATTTGGCATACACATTCTTCTCTAATCAAAATTCCAGAGGTGTAGAACTTACGGATTATGATTTACTTAAAGCTCATCACCTTCGATATATTCCAACTACTTTCGAGTTGCAGTCTCAACATGCGGCAGAAGTATGGAATAAAATGATAGAGGATGGTAGAGTGGAAAACGACTCGACTTCTGTACCTGATTATGTTCGGACATTAGATACATATATCTATCGTCTTAGAAAATGGATTAGGAAGAAAGAATGCGATGATAGTACACATAGTTATAGAGTGAAGAAGGAATTTGAAGCAGCACCTATAGTAGAAGAAATACCACCATTCGGCGAAAGGTTCTATTTTAACGAGCCCATTCAAGGTGGAACTCACTTTTTCTCATACGTAGAACAACATGTAGCCAAATACCGATTATTCAGCATAACTGAAGAATATAAAATTCTCCATTATACGATACAAGGCAGCAGTAACCAATGGTATAGGGATGTCATAGAAAGTATATTGTTCTGCTATTTCTTGAAATTTGGAACATATTACCTTTCTGATGCTCTGGTTGTAATAATGAGAATCCTTTTACAACATAGATATACAAGTCCTCGGGCCATCAAATCATCAATAGTAAAGTATGCAGGAGATTCAGAACTGGTTTTAATAATCGACCAGGCAACATCACCGACATTCTTCTTGGCGGAAGCAAGAAACATAGCAAAGGAATTATCTTATCCAACACGCCAAAGCATGAGTCCAATCATGCGTTCTATGAGAATGAAAGCATCAAACATATCGAAACATTTAGAGAATTCCATAGTTGTTGAATCGTTTAAGACTCTGAACCGATGAAATATACTCCATTTGAAATAACTGAAAACAAACAGTTTTTTTCTATTCCTATCTATCAAAGACTTTTTGAGTGGAATACAGATAATATTGTCACACTGTTAGATGATTTGTATAAAGAATATGAACAATCCAATGGACAAGGCGATTATTATATTGGCATGTTGACATCTACCAATCAAAATGAGCTGGTTGATGGTCAACAACGTTTTACTGTTTTAATGCTGCTTGGATGCATATTGCAAGACTATGATGAAGAATGGAAATCTTTTCTTTTGGTTGAGAACAAACCACGTCTAGACTTTTCATCCAGACCTTTGGACAATTCCTACCTTAGAACTCTTATTGAGCATAAGGAAGAAAATGCCCATTCCTTTAAGAATCTTAAAATGCTAAACGGTCGTAAACAGATTAAGGCCTTCATGGAGGATCCTATTCGTTTTCCAAATTCAGCCCAATCCTCTTTTGCATCTTACGTTTATCATCATCTTTGCTTCTTCATTTCTAATCTCCCTAATGGATATAACCCAAGAGATCTCAATAAATATTTTGAGAGAATGAATACATCAGGAAAAAATCTGGAACAACATGAAATCCTAAAGGTAAAACTTCTCAGCAATTTAGATGAAGACATTGACAGATACATGCTGCTGTGGAATAAGCTCTCAGATGTAGATACCCTACTAATTAGAAGAAGAAAGGATGAAAACCCTGAAGGAAGAAAGTCGCGAGCCCTAAAGGCTAGTATCTCAGAAATTTTTTCAGAAGAACTAATCAACGGTATTAACAATGAAACACATGACAATGCCCTGTCGATAGATGAGATAGAAATGTCTGTGTATGCACCAAAGAACGAGCGTGAAACAAACAAGGACTCTCGTTGCTCATTGAATTTTCCATATTTACTGCTTCAGGTGTTGTACAGGAAATTGGGGAGGAAGATTAACTGTAAGATAAACGATTTCTTCAAGCCAAGCAATTTGCTTTCCATTTTTGAAGAATATCTGCCATTTAATGGGAGCAATGTTAACAAGGAAGACATCAAGGATTTTATGGAGATGCTGGTAAGAGCACGCCTCGCTCTTGATATTTGCTTTATTCGACCTACGGAATACGGATATTCTTTGGATATGAATCTTAATGAAGACAATGAATCCCTCAAGAACCTTCTGATGCTTCAATCCATGTTATATGTTTCATCATCTAACTATACTAATTATAGATGGTTTAACTGGTTGATGGATGAAGTTGATCGTTATGGACTGCCTGATGTAAATTTGTTGTATTCATCATTAAAGAAAAAACTGGATGATGAATTTCCTCTTCCCGAATATGAGGCATTAACATATAGTGGCGATAATCGTTATTGGTTCTGGAGACTGGATTTCTACATCTGGCAACACCGTAAAGAGTTGTTTCACAAAGACTCTCCTGAAATGACTATTGTAGAAAATTATGTTTTCAAGCGTAATAGAAGTATTGAACACATAGCTCCGCAAACACCACAGAGCAATTCAATGATGGCATGGGAAGATACACCCGAAGATGCACTTCTCCGAGATAGTTTTGGAAACCTAGTAATGATTTCACAAGGATTGAATTCTGCTTTAAGTAATGAATCATATGAGGTTAAAACAGCCCACGTCCAATCCTATTACAATGGTGCAAAGTCTGGTTCTATTGAGAGTTTAAAACTTCTTCTAGTACATCAGAATTATTCAAAATGGGATAGAGAAACCATTAAAGAACATGGAGAAAAAATGTATGAATTATTAGTAAACTCATTTGAAAAACAAGAATAGTATGAACAAACAAGAAATAGCACAAGGCCTTTCTCCATTTGTGATGATGGCTTTTGTAGATGCTCAGAATATGGAAACTGGTTTCCTAACCCGTCATCGTGTTAACAAGTTGACAAAAGAGCAAATAATGGGATTCTCAATGGAGACAGAGAAAATCATTAACCAACTCTCTCATCAATTGGAACAAGTTGCCGATGGTAATATCCCCACAGATTACGAATGTGGAACTTTATTTCAGTACGTATTTGACAAAGTTACTGAAGCTTTATACAAGTTACTGATGGGAGATGAAGTTGATACTCAATTTAATCTTAAAGAGGCTTTTGATTACCATGAGCCAGACCTGCCTGAGTATATCCAATTGAAGCTTACCAATGTAGTCGGTAAGATAGGATTAATCAATATGAAAATTCTTCATTATCTTGACGAGAATAATGCAAGGACAAATGATTATGATTCATGGCTTCCTGCTTACTTAATGGTAGCAGTAATAATTGCCATCCAATTTGCTCAGGAAATAGACCCTGATGATGATTCGGAAATGCAAGCATATTTGGATAACTAGATTTAATGAAATTCATCTCAAACTCCGCCCACTACAAAGAAGTGCTTTCACGGGTTCAGTCCGTGAAGCACATGTTTTGGATTGGTACTGCCGACATCAAAGACCTCTATGTGGAGGTGGGCAAAGAGAAGAAGCCTTTTCTGGCCCTAATAGCCCAACTTATCAGGCGTGATGTGGAGGTAAGGCTCATTCATGCAAAAGAACCAGGCCAAAACTTCAGAGAGGATTTTGACAAGTACCCAGTGCTGTATGACCGCTTGGAGCGTGTGCTTTGTCCGCGTGTTCATTTCAAGATGCTTGTCTTTGATGGCAAGGAAGTGTATGTTGGAAGTGCGAACCTCACGGGTGCGGGAATTGGTATGAAGGCTGAAACTACTCGCAACTTTGAGGCTGGCATATTAACTGATGACCCAGAAATCGTAGAACAAGCAATGATCCAATTCGATGAAGTATGGATAGGAAAGCATTGCAAGAAATGCAAGCGAAGAGAGTTCTGTCCTGACCCGATAGCATAGTTTTTTGTTAATAACAGCATTTTTCCAAGACCTCTGCCACCAGTTGGCGGAGGTCTTTGTTTTCTTTGCGTCAGAAATCTTGTAATTATGAATAAAATGGATTTATATGAGAAGATAAACCAACCAGGATTATGGTTTGTGGATTCGGAGCTGCTTGGCAAGTTAGTCTATGAGATAGGTGTGGTATTAGGCCAGCCTATAACTGCCTTGACCTCTGCAAAGAGAGAGATACAAAATGAAGTGTTTTCTCTGGTAAAGAAGGACTGTCTTGAAAGTGCATCTGACGAACTTGAGCGAAATTGGCTGGAACAGGAATTGTCAGAATATAACACTCATGGGTTTCTGTGGCACCCGGAAGAGCTGAATGATTATTTACCCAATGGTTCCTTTTGGTCAAACTATGTTCAGTTTGATGAAGATGATTGGCTGTCTTTTGCCAATTGTAGTTACAACACGATTCTCGTGGATGACGTCTCAAAAATGTGGTGGGAAGACGAAACTGAGATTTCACGGATTCTACAGTTAGTAGAGAAGGATGCTATCGAAAAGGGAAAGATTGTATTTGTATTTGTTTCACCATGTGATGGCCTTAGATTTGATAAATGTTTTAATATAATAAAGAGTATATGAAGATTCAAAATTTTGTACATATGAATGTTCACTCCCATTATTCAATAAATGATGGGTGCGCCAGTATTAGGGAATTGGTTGATGCTGCCATCAAATACAGATTGCCAGGCATAGCTATTACAGATAATGGTAATATGTTTGGCGTGATGGAGTTTTTCGACTATGTTTCTCGTATCAACAATGAAAGACGGCAGAAGGGAAAGAAGCCTTTTAAGCCTATCATTGGTTGTGAACTGTATGTCGCACCTGGCGCAAAGGAGGACAAGAAGCATGGCGAGCATTGCAAAGGCTATCGCTTAACAGTCTTGGCAAAGAACTATCAAGGCTACAGAAACCTCATCAAGATTGTCAGTAATTCCTGGACTGATGGTTTCTATATGAGACCACGAACAGACCATCATGATCTGGAGAAATATCATGAAGGTATAATCGTTCTCTCTGGTGGTGTAGGTAGTGAGGTATATTCCCATGTAGTAAGCGATGACATAGCAGGGCTTGATGCGGCTATCAAATGGTATAAGCAAACTTTTGGGGAGGATTATTATCTGGAGTTACAGCGTTGTGCTGACTTTGACTTAACCCGCGACACGCCGAGTGATCTGATGCTTGAACAGCAAAGGGTTAACGCCGTTCTTATGCAAAAAGCAAAGGAATCTGGCGTAAAGATTGTAGCCACAAATGATGTTCATTATGTGGCTCCTGAAGATTTGGCAGCTTACAACATCCAACAATGCTATGCTACAGGTAAGACTATGGATGAATTTGCCAAAACAGATATACTTCAATTCCGCTGGTTGACAAGCAGAAAATATATGTGCGAGTTGTTCTCTGATATTCCTGAAGCAATAGCCAATACGATGGATATTTATAATAAGGTTGAATTCTATGATATTCGCCATGCTCCCATGGTTCCAGCTATTTACATACCTGATAGTTTCGGGTATGAGAGAAGAGAAAAGGAGGACAACTATTTGGAACACCTTTCTTTTGCTAAAGCAAAACAAATATATGGAGAATCACTTCCTGAAGATGTGACAGAAAGATTGGAATTTGAGCTGAAAATCATCAAGCAAAAAGGAGCTTCTGGCTATTTCCTTTTTTTACAAGATGTAATAAACACCGCCCAATCTGAGCTTGGCGTATGGGTCGGTCCTGGACGCGGATCAGCTGCTGGTAGTCTTGTATGTTATTGCTTAAGTATTACAAAGATTGATCCATTGAAACACGATTTACTTTTTGAAAGATTTTTAAGTATAGATAGGGTAACACTCCCAGTCATAGATATAGACTTCGACTGGGAAGGAAGAGCACGTGTCCTTGAATGGCTACAACAGAAATATGGCAAAGAGTGCTGCGCTCATGTTGTTTCTTTTCGCACATTCTCAACAGCTAATGCATTCAGTACGGTAGCAAGACTAGCCCAGTTGCATACTCCTGAGAATCTGGCTATTAACGAACTCCTATCAGGTTGTCCTTGGCGTTCTATAAAGAATTACATCAAATATGAACCAGAGATAAGAAAAGCTATTCGAAAAGTCGGGAACCCTTTGCGTAATGCATTTGCTAATACTGCTATATTAGAAAGAAAAATCTGTGGATTAGGTGTTCATGCCTGCGGGATTGTTGTCTCAGACGAGCCAGTGTCCAATTGGGCACCTGTTTCAACTTGTTCCACAGAAGATTCATCGGGTAATGAACAAACAGTGAATTGTACTCAATACGAAGGATGGCATGTGGAGTCGTCTGGTCTTATAAAATTTGATTTCCTTGGTCATAAAACACTTTCCCAGATGAGGGATATATGTGCGAGTGTAAAAGTTCACTATGATAAGGATTTCGATATTGAAAAGATTCCGATTGATGATGTGAAGACGATGGAACTTTTCCAAATAGGCCAAACCGATGACGTGTTTCAGTTCAGTTCAAAAGGGATGCAAAAATTCTTGCAAAAACTTCGTCCTACATGCTTTGAGGATTTGGTCATCTTGAACTGCATGTATCGCCCAGGGTCAATGGACTATATTGCAACTCTCATCAGGCAAAAGCATTCCAAGAAAGCCGTCAAGTATATGATTCCTTGCTCGGAAAAGTATCTTCACAATACTTATGGCATTATAGTTTATCAGGAACAGATCATGATGCTTTCCCGATTGATAGCCAACTTTGACAGAAGTGAGAGTGACTTGCTAAGAAAAGCCCTCGGTAAAAGGAAGATCGATATGCTTTCTGTCTTGAAGCCCCGTTTCATAGAAGGTGGCATAAAGAATGGACACAAAAAGAATGCTCTTGAAAAGGTTTGGAGTGAGATGGAGCGTAAAGGAATGTACGCTTTTAATAAGTCTCATGCTGTTTGCTACACTTGGTTGGCCTATCAAATAGCTTATTTGAAAGCAAACTATCCCGATGAGTTCAAACAAATCATGGATAAATATGAAACAGACTGATTTCATTATAGGTATTGTATTTACATATAGAAAATCCACAAAAATTCTTTTGATGATGAACTTTTCTCTGACCTCTGCCACCAGTTGGCGGAGGTCTTTGTTTTCTTTGCATCGTGAAACTAAATGCGATAGCCCGCGAAAGATAGAAAATATGGAAACAAAGAGCAAAAGTAAGAAGCCTGCGGCAAACCGGAAACAAGTTCCGGATTTGACGTTGCTAAGAGCCATTGAAATGGTTGTAGAAGTCTCAAAGGACTCGAAAATGAGTGAAAAATCCATGAAGCAGATGGACAAAGAACTCAAATACTTAAGTGAGAGGCTTGGCATCTCTGAGTTCCAGGCCTTGCTGTTCTGCATTTGTATGGAGAAAGGTCCAAGGCACATTGATTTCAATGACTTTGCAAGCCACCTTGATATCAGTAAGATTCATGCATTGGGTTTTGCCGATGACGTCGATGCCTTGATTCGCAGAAGGCTACTCAGATACCAAAATGTAAACGATGAGGAACAAATGGAAATTCCGGCTTCCGTCATCAAGTCCCTGAAACATAATCAGGTGTATGAGGTGCCAGTTAGGAAAGAATTAGACAGCTTCGCATTGTTTGATGTTCTCAACGAACTATTCGAAGACTTGAATGATGATATCATAACACCTTCTGCTCTTTATGAGGAGTTGAAGGTCATTTTCAAAGATAATCATCAGGTTCCGTTCGTACAAAGGATGGAAGGTATAGACTTTGTCTCTTGGACTTATTTCTTGCTGTTGCTGTTCTTCTGTCATCAACTGGTGAACAATGATGATGATGACATCCGCTTCAATCAATTGGAAGGCTTGTATGAGAGTACTTCCAGATTCAATAGGGAGAAGACTCTATTGAGGTGTGGCACCCATCAGCTGATGGTTGAAGGGTATATTGAACATCGTTGCGAAGACGGGATGGCATCTACGACACGCTATAAACTGACAGAGCACACGAAACAAACATTACTGGCTGAAATGAAGCTCAACACCTCAGAGGAGAAAGTCGCTGATGTAATGAGCGCAAGTGAACTGTTACCGAAGAAAATGTTCTATGGCTCTAAGGTTCAAAAGCAGGTAGAAGAACTCTATTCTTTTCTTGCACCCGAGAAATACAATGAGATACGAGAACGAATGAAGAGAACGGGGTTTAGAACGGGCTTTGCCTGCCTCTTCTATGGCGGTCCGGGTACAGGCAAGAGCGAAACGGTTTACCAGCTGGCTCGTGAAACAGGAAGGGACATCATGATTGTGGATGTTCCTCAGATAAAAAGCAAATGGGTCGGGGATTCGGAAAAAAACATCAAGGCACTGTTTGACCATTACCGCGAACTGGTCTGCAAGGAAACGGAAAAAGGCGGTAAGGTTCCGATTCTGCTGTTTAATGAGGCAGATGGCATCATCGGAATCAGAAAACTAGGCGCACAGAATGCCGTTGACAAGATGGAGAACTCAATCCAGAATATCATCCTTCAGGAGATGGAGTCGTTGGACGGTATCATGATTGCCACCACCAATCTTACTGAGAATCTGGACACTGCATTTGAACGCAGGTTCCTCTACAAGATATGTTTCGAGAAACCAGATGCTACAGTACGAAAGAACATCTGGATGTCCATGATGCCGAATTTGTCCGAAGCGGATGCTTGCACCCTCGCCGAGAAATATGACTTTAGTGGAGGACAGATAGAAAACATCAGCCGCAAGGCTACAATCAATGTCATCCTGCACGGAGAGGATGGCAACGACCTTGAAATATTATCCGAATACTGCAATGCAGAGCGTCTCAATCATCATGGACAAAAGAGGATTGGTTTTTGTTAGCACTATATCCCCCTGTAATAAATCAGTTTTTAGGATTAAATATGGTAAAACAAATTGTATCGCAAGTGATAAAATTCAAAACATTATGGCACTTTGGAGAATTGTAGTTAGAAACAGCGGCAATGCCGCATGTAAGGACAAGCGTCAACGCCTTGAAAAAGGGATGTTCATCGAGACAAGTACGGTTTCACCTGTACCGCCTATCGGCGTTAGCAGTCAACGGTCATTGTTGATTCAGCTGTTTCTCGATAAGTACGGCATTGAGATTGCACCACAGAACATGACTCGCTCTTACTTTGATTGTGACAAGATAGGGTAAACTTTTAGGGCATCATCCCGTTATCGCGCCTGCAGAAACTCCTCTGCGGGCGTTTTTTCTTGTGATTTCGTGGCCTGTTTTTTTTGAAATTTTCCACATCAGCCTACTTGCCTACACGATTTTGGGATTAAACGGATGATACTTTACTGCATAGTTATCCAAAACTTTTTTATAGTTATCCGGAAAAATAGCTATGGGGTGCAGCTCCACGAATTAACTCCCAAAATCGCGTGAGTTAACCCAATCGATAGTTTGTAACTCAGGTTTTTCGTGGTGGTTCTTGACGAGTTTTGAAATCTAATATATCTTTTTGCGACGAAAACGTAAAATAGTTGCAAAAATATTTGGAGGTAATAAATTAATTACCTATTTTTGTGGAAAAATTTAAAAGATGCCAACGGTATTAAGTCTATTTGGATATAGATTTTGGTTTTACGGTAATGACCATACACCTATTCATATTCATATTAAAAAAGGAGATGCAATAGCGAAATACAACATACTTCCAATATCATTAGTTTATAATCATGGCTTTAAGCCGTCAGAGTTGAAATATATTGAGGAGATACTGAAAGACAACGAAGAAATGTTTGCAGAGCACTGGAATATGTTCTTTAATAACGCAAGATAAGAAATGGAGGTTGCTATGGAGAAGATTGAGAAGATTTGGTTGACAGAAGAAGCCGTTTGGATTCGGACTGAAAACGGAAAAGAAGCATGCGAGAAGTTCTCTGATTATCCAAGGCTTAAATATGCGACAAAAGAGCAAAGGGAGAACTATGAAGCTGACGAATACGGCATTCATTGGGAGGACATTGATGAAGACCTGAGCTTCGAGGGTTTCTTCGAGAAAAAAGAGACGACGGCTCTCTATAAGTTGTTCATGGCACATCCGGAGCTGAATGTTTCTGCCATTGCGCGACGCGCGGGCATCTCTCAAAGCCTGATGGCACAGTATATCAGCGGTAAGAAAAATCCCAGCGATGCGAGAGTTACGCTGATTATGGATACCGTGCGTGAAATAGGGCAGGAGCTAATAGCGGTCTGAACTTCTCACAAATATACCTCGCGCCTGCAGACATAAACTGCGGGCGCTTTTCTTTTGGCCCTTCCAATTTTTACTGCATAGTTATCCAAAACTTTTTTTATAGTTATCCGGAAAAATCGATTTTACTCCCAAAATCGCGTGAGTTAACTCGATTCATCGTGTGAGTTAACCCAATCAATCGTTTGAGTTAACTCAGTTTTTTTGACGGCCTTTTTGCAACAACGAACGGACACAATTAACGCTTGTCCGTTATGTCCGTTATGTCCGTTATGTCCGTTACGGACATTGCGGACATTAGGGACATCCGTAAAAATGTCCGTTGAATGCATTTTTTGCATAACCCGAATATTCATTGAGTCCGATAAATCAGCAGTGGTGCAGCGGCTCTGCAGCAGTGATGCGGCGGCTCTGGGCGGAGGGGGAGAGAGGAAGAAGGCAAAATCTTACTCTCCAGTTAGAGAATTTTTGCGCGCTAACTAGAGAATTATCAATTTAAATTCGTATCTTTGCATCCGATAACCGTTAATCCCTCGACCATGAAAAGTCTGTTTACCCTCCCTTTGTTCCTTTTGTGCACATTCGCCTCACAGGCTGAGAACTATCCCATCACTCCCGTGCCCTTCACACAGGTGAAGATAGCGCCCGCCACGTTTTGGGGGCAGCGACTCCAGGCGTCGCGCGACGTCACCGTGCCGCTGGCCTTCTCCAAATGCGAAGAGACCGGACGCTACCGCAACTTCGAAATAGCCGCCGAACAGCTCGCCGGCAAAGACACGCACGAGGTGAAGGTGGGGGGCTACTCCTTCGACGACACCGACGTCTATAAGACCGTCGAGGGCTGCTCCTATCTGCTGCAGACCTTCCCCGACCTGAAGCTGAAGATCTCCGTGCCCGACACGAAGAGCGGCAAGGGCTGGGAGCGCACCGTAGCGGCCCGCCACTATATGGACTCCGTGCTCCGCATCGTCAAAGCGGCCCAGGAGCCCGACGGCTATCTCTACACCTCGCGCACGATGAATCCCGCCCATCCCCACGCCTGGGCCGGCGCCCACAGATGGGAGAAGGTGGAGGACCTCTCGCACGAGTTCTACAACCTGGGCCACATGGTGGAGGGCGCCATCGCCCACTATCAGGCTACGGGAGAGAAGACCTTCCTCGACATCGCGCGGGCCTATGCCGACTGCGTCATCCGCGAGATAGGCAGCGGCGAGGGGCAGGTGGAGCGTGTGCCCGGACACCAGATTGCCGAGATGGCGCTCGCCAAGCTCTCCGTGGTCACCGGCGAGAAGAAGTATCTCGACATGGCCAAATACTTCCTCGACAAGCGCGGCTACACCTCGCGGCGCGACGAGTATTCGCAGGCCCATCTGCCCGTCGTGGAGCAGAAGGAGGCCGTCGGTCACGCCGTGCGTGCCGCCTATATGTACAGCGGTATGGCCGATGTGGCAGCGCTCACGGGCGACACATCCTACATCCGTGCCATAGACCGCATCTGGGACAACATCGTCTCGCGCAAGATGTACATCACCGGCGGCATCGGCAGCACCTCCAGCGGCGAGGCCTTCGGACGCAACTTCCAGCTGCCCAACATGTCGGCCTACTGCGAGACCTGCGCCGCCATCGGCAACGTCTATGTCAACCACCGCCTCTTCCTGCTTCACGGCGAAGCGAAATACTATGATGTGCTGGAGCGCGCCCTTTACAATGGTGTCATCTCCGGCGTCTCGCTCGAGGGCGGCGCCTTCTTCTATCCCAATCCCCTGGAGTCGATGGGCCAGCATCAGCGTCAGGCATGGTTCGGCTGCGCCTGCTGTCCGAGCAACATCTGCCGCTTCATCCCCTCCATTCCCGGCTACGTCTATCAGAGCCGCGAGCGCACGCTCTACGTCAACCTCTTTATGGGCAACACGGCCGAAGTCACCGTCGGCGGCAGGAAATTCACGCTGAAGCAGGAAACGCAGTACCCCTGGGACGGTGATGTCGTGCTCACGGTGGAGAAGGGCTCCGGCGCCTTTGCCATGAACATCCGCATCCCGGGTTGGGTGCAGGGCAAGCCCGTGCCCTCGGAGCTCTATGAATACGCCGACGGCCGTCAGCTCTCGTGGAGCATCTCCGTCAACGGCGAGACCCTGCCCTCCAATGTCAACGGGGCGGGATATGCCGTCGTTGACCGCCGCTGGAAGAAGGGCGACACCGTGCGCCTGCATCTCGACATGGCGCCCCGTCTGGTGAAGGCCGACGAGCGCGTGGAGGCCGACAGAGGGCGCGTCAGCGTGGAGCGCGGTCCGCTGGTCTATTGCGCCGAATGGCCCGACAACGACTTCGACCTGGGCGGCATTCTGCTCAACCAGAAGCCGCAGTTCTCCGTAGAGTCTTTCTCCCTGATCACGAAGCAGGAGCAGAGCTATGCGCTCACGGCGCTCAAGACCGATGCGCAGCTGCTGAACTTCGACGAGGCGGGCCGTCTGACGACGTGCGACGTCACGCTGCGTCTCATTCCTTACTACGCCTGGAACCATCGCGGCGCCGGTCGCATGATGGTGTGGCTGCCGCAGCAGTTGCGCGCCACCACGCCGGCCATGCCGCCTTCGCTCGCTTCGCGCAGCCGCCTCAGCGTGTCGCTGGAGACGCCGGCCACGGGCGCCGTCAACGACCGTCTGCTGCCCAAGAATGCCGACGACAAGTCCGTGCCCTACTACCACTGGTGGCCCCGCGAAGGCACTGTGGAGTGGTTGGAGTATGCGCTGCCCGAGCGTACGAAGGTGAGCAGCGCTTCGGTCTATTGGTACGACGATCAGCCCTGGGGCGGATGTGCCGTGCCTGCCGCGTGGCGCATCCTCTATCGCACGGGTGACGGCGCCTGGACGCCCGTCGATGCCGCTCAGGAGAGCTACGGCGTCAGGCGCGGCGCGCTCAACACCGTTCGCTTCACACCCGTTGAGGCCGATGCCGTCCGTCTGGAGGTGACGCTCCGCGAGGGCAAGTCGGCCGGTCTGTTCGAGTGGGAAGTGGAGTAGGGCTTCAGAGCCTCTTGAGGCGAAGCATCTGGCTGCAGTGTGCGGTGACGGCGGGACGGTGGGTCACGCAGATGACCGTGTAGGGCGTCGGGCTGTCGGCGTTGCGCCCCATCAGGTTGTCCAGCACGCGGGTTTCCGTCTCTTCGTCGAGCGCCGAGGTGGCTTCGTCCAACAACAGGACGCGACCCGGACGGAGCAGGGCGCGCGCTATGGCGATGCGCTGCGCCTGTCCTTCGCTCAGTCCCAGACCGCTCTCGCCCACGGGCATGTCGAGACCCTCGTCGCTCTCTTTCACAAAGCCGGCTTCGGCCAGCTCCAGAGCGTCCCACATCTCGCGTTCGGTGGCGTCGGGGCGTCCCAGCAGCAGGTTGCTGCGCACGCTGCCCGAGAGCAGGGAGTTGCCCTGAGGCACGTAGACCAGGTTGCAGCGCGTGCCCGGTGAGGCCTTCGCGCTGACGTCGCCGTCATAGAACTCCACGCGGCCCTTCAGCGGAGGCAGCAGCGCCAGGATGAGGCGTATGAGGGTGGTCTTGCCCGAGCCCGTCTCGCCCAGGACGGCGGTGATGCTGCCGGGCGGGAAGTCGTAGGAAAGGCGGTCGATGATCAGGCGGTAGTCTTCGTCGTAGGCGTAGCTGAGGTCCTTGAGGCGTATGCCGCATCCGCCCTTGAAGCGTATGGCCTCGCACGTCTCTTCCTGCGGCAGCTGCTCGAGTTCCATCAGGCGTTCGCCGGCCGTGAGCGAAGAGATGAGGGTGGGGATGAAGCGCGTCATGTCGCGGAAGGGGCCCTGTATCTGTCCCACCAACTGGATGAAAGCCAGCATCATGCCGTAGGTGATGAGGCCCTGCTCCAGGCGCCATGCACCCCAGAGGAAGGCCACCAGATAGCCGCCGGCGAAACCGATGTTGACCAGCGCGTTGGACACGGAGGAGAAGCGCGTACGGTAGCGTATCTGGTCGGAGAGCGACTGCTGCGTGAGGCCGAGGCGCTCCACGACGCCCTCTTCCTGCTCCATCGTCTTGAGCATGATGCGGTGCTGCAGGCTCTCCTGCATGATGCTCTGTATCTCGCTGTCGGTCTTGCGTATGTCACGCGTGAGCGCCCTCATGCGCCTGACGTAGAATTTGGAAAGGACGATGAAGAGCGGGGTGATGACCATCAGCGCGCAGGCCAGACGGGCATCATAGACACAAAGGAAGACGAAGGCGCCGATGAGGCGGCAGGTCACGATGAGCGCCTGGGGCAGGGTGTTGCTGATGACGCCCGTCACGTCGCGCACGTCGCGGTCCAGACGGTTCATCGTGTCGCCCGTGTGCTGCCGGTCGCGTCCGAGCCACACGCTGCCCAGCACCGTCTCAAACATGCGCCGCTGTATCTTGTTGGTGCTCTGCACGCCCAGGATGGCGGCCAGCCAGTTGCGCGCGAAGCCCAAAGCGATGATGGACGCCATGACGGCGCCCAGAAGCAGGGCGCTCTCCGTGAGGCTGCCTTCCGTCTGATGGGTGGCGGTGTCGATGCATCGCTTGGTGGCCCAGATGAAGGCAAAGTCGAGTCCCACACCGATGACGCCCGTGAGGGTGTTGACGATGCTGCGCAGGCGTATGCCGCGACTGGTGCGGACAAACCATCGGAGGGTCTGTATGGTCGTTGCCGGATTCATTTTCCGCACAAAAATAAAAATTTTCGGCCATATCCGTGCCTCAAACGGGAACTTTTTTCTAACTTTGTGTAAGAAAACGTGCTTATTTACCTATGAAAAGACTAAAGATAGCCATTTTCGGTAACGTCTACCAGTCGAAGAAGTCCGCTTCGGCGCAAAAACTTCTGGTGCTTTTGGAAGAGAAGGAAGCCGAGCTTCTTATCGACAGTGCTTTTCACCGCTTCCTCACCGAAGTGCTGCAGATCTCCGTGCCCAAAGCGCAGCTCATCGAGGGCGACGACTTCGAGGCCGATGTGGCCATCTCGCTGGGCGGCGACGGCACCTTCCTCGAGACGGCGCGCCGCGTGGGCCACAAGGATATCCCCATCCTCGGCATCAATCTGGGGCATCTGGGCTTCCTGGCCGACTACAGCGCAGAAGAGATTGCGCAGGCCGTGGACCAGATCTTCAGCGGCGAGATGCATGTGGAGCAGCGTGCGGTGCTCTCGCTCAAGGGCGATGTGGGCGGCTACCCCTATGCCCTCAACGAGGTGGCGGTGCTCAAAGCCGACAACGCCTCGATGATCAGCGTGCGGGTGGACATCAACGGCGAATACCTCACCACCTACGAGGCCGACGGCCTGATCATCAACACACCGACGGGTTCCACGGGCTACGCACTCAGCGTGGGCGGTCCGGTCATCACGCCCGGCAGCGACGTCATCGGTCTGGTGCCTGTGGCGCCCCACAGCCTCACGGCGCGTCCGCTCATGCTTCACGGCAACGCTACGGTGAGCCTCTCGGTAAGTTCGCGCGAGCATCATTTCCTGGTCTCCGTGGACGGCCGCAGCGAGACGTTGCGCGACCACGTGTGTCTGGAGGTGTCGCGTGCGCCCTATTCGGTGCAGGTGGTCAAGCGGCCCGGCGGCTCCTTCTACCGCACCCTGAGAGAGAAACTTCAGTGGAACACGAGGGCTCATAACCATTGACCCTGAATCCTGAATCCTGAATCATTAATCTTGAAACCTTATATACCATGATTTACGTATTTCTAGCAGAGGGCTTCGAAGAAGTCGAGGCTCTGACTCCGGTGGACATCCTGCGTCGTGCCGGTGTGGAAGTGAAGACGGTGTCCATCAGCGACGACTACATCGTCACCGGTGCGCACGGCATCTCCGTGATGGCCGATACGACCATAGCCCAAACCTCCGACAGCATCCCCGGCGGATGGAACGACGCACAGCGTCTGGGCGAGTGTGACATGATCGTGCTGCCCGGCGGTCTGCCCGGCTCCACCAATCTCGATGCCTGCCAGCGCCTGAAGGACATGATTCGCCTCCACTACGAGGCCGGCAAGCCTCTTGCCGCCATCTGCGCAGCGCCGATGGTCTACGGCCACATGGGTCTGCTCAAGGACCGACGCGTGACGTGCTATCCCGGCGTGGAGAAGGAACTCGCGGGCGCCAACTACACGGGCGCCGTGGTTGAGGAGGACGGCCAGTTTATCACGGGTTGCGGCCCGGCAGCAGCGATGGAGTTCGGATTCCGTCTGGCTGCCCGCTTTGCCGACGCCTCTGTGGTGGATGGCCTCCGCGAAGGTATGAGATATAATCAGCTAAAAAGCTGATAACTAAGAACTAAGAGTGAAGAACGAAGAATCTAAGTTACTGGCCCAGTCTCGGCAACATCATCGGATTCTTCACTCTTCACTCTTCACTCTTCACTCTTCATTATCAACTCTCAACTCTCAACTGAGTTAAAGTATCTCCCCGGCATCGGGCCGAAGCGTTCCGAAATGCTGCAGAAGGAGTTGGGCCTCTCCACTTGGGAGGACCTCTTGCTCTATTTTCCTTACCGCCACATCGACCGCACGCGGCTCTACCGCACCACGGAGATTCTCCCCGAGATGCCTTATGTGCAGCTGCGGGGGCAGTTCGTCAGCATGGAGACGGTCGGCGCCGGGCGCAAGAAGCGTCTCGTGGCGCACTTCACCGACGGCTACGGCTGGGTGGACTGCGTGTGGTTCAACGGCGCCAGCTATCTGCTCAAGACGCTCAAGCTCCACCACGACTACATCATCTTCGGCAAGCCTACGCCCTTCAACGGGCGCCCCAACCTCACACATCCCGACGTCGATGAGGCGCAGGACATGATGCTCTCGCGCATGGCCATGCAACCTCACTACAGCGTCACCGAGCGCATGCGCAAAGCGGGGCTCTCGTCGCGCTCCATCGAGCACTTCACGGGCACGCTCATGCAGCGCCTTCAGATGCCTTTGCCCGAGACGCTGCCCGACTACCTCATGCAGCGTCTGGGGCTTATCGGCCGCGACAGCGCGCTGCGCTGGATGCATTATCCCGAGACGGCGCGCCAGCTCTCCGACGCCACCTATCGCATGAAGTTCGAGGAGCTCTTCTTCATCCAGCTCTCCATCCTGCGTTACAGCCGCGACCGACAGAAGCGGGTCCACGGCTTGCGCTGTCCCAAAGTGGGGGAGATGTTCCACCGCTTCTACCGCGAACGTCTGCCTTTTGAGCTCACGGGGGCGCAGAAGCGCGTCATCCGCGAGATGCACGCCGATATGGCTTCCGGCCGTCAGATGAACCGTCTGGTGCAGGGCGATGTGGGCAGCGGCAAGACGATGGTGGCGCTCATGATGATGCTCCTGGCAGTGGACAACGGCTATCAAGCCTGCCTCATGGCGCCCACGGAGATCCTTGCCGAGCAGCATCTGGCCACACTCACGCAGCAACTGGGCGATCTGCCCGTGCGTGTGGAGCTGCTCACGGGCACGGTGAAGGGCAAACGGCGCAAAGCCGTCCTTGAAGGGCTGGAGAGCGGTGATGTACACATCCTCATCGGCACGCATGCCGTCATCGAGGACAATGTGCGCTTCCGCAATCTGGGTCTGGTGGTCATCGACGAGCAGCACCGCTTCGGTGTGGCGCAGCGCGCCCGTCTGTGGGACAAGAACGAACAGGTAGCGCCGCATGTCATGGTGATGACCGCCACGCCCATTCCGCGCACGCTGGCGATGACGCTCTACGGCGACCTCGACGTCTCCGTCATCGACGAGTTGCCGCCCGGGCGCAAACCCATTACCACGAAGCACTTCTACGACGAACGCCCGGAACTGCTCTATGAAGGCATGAATGCCGAGATCCGAAAGGGCCATCAGTGTTATGTGGTCTATCCTCTGGTGAAGGAGAGCGAGAAGATGGATCTGAAGAACGTGCAGGAGGGCTATCGCCACCTTCAGGAAGTGTTCCCGCAGTATCGCCTCTCTATGGTGCACGGCCAGATGAAGCCCGCCGAAAAGGACGCCGAGATGCAGAAGTTCGTGCGCGGCGAGACGCAGATTCTCGTGGCCACAACGGTCATCGAAGTGGGGGTCAATGTGCCCAATGCCTCCGTCATGGTGATTCAGGAGGCGCAGCGCTTCGGTCTCTCCCAGCTGCACCAGCTGCGCGGCCGTGTGGGGCGCGGGGCGGAGCAGAGCTATTGCCTGCTGGTGACGGGCTACGAACTCTCGTCGGACACGCGCAAGCGCATCCAGATCATGTGTGACACGACCAACGGCTTCGAAATAGCGGAGGCCGACCTCAAGCTGCGCGGCCCGGGCGATTTGGAGGGCACGCAGCAGAGCGGCATGGCCTTCGATCTGCATGTGGCCAATCTGGCGCGCGACGGCCAGATTGTGCAGCAGGCCAGGGATATGGCTTCGTGGATTTTGGACGAGGATCCCCTGCTGGAGCGCCCCGAGAATCAGGTCTTGGTGGAGCGCATGCGTCAGACGCGGGGCGACCGCATCGACTGGTCCAATATTTCGTAGTTTGTAGGGATCACTCGTCGGAGCTGTCGGCCAGCATCTGGCGATAGACCGAGAGGAGAGCGGATTTGCGGATGGTGCCCTGGAAGAGGCCTTCGCTGTCCACCACCGGGAGAATCCAGGCGTGTGTCTGGTCGAAGACTTTGGCCACGGTGTCCATGCGATCCTCAATATTAAGGCGCGTGGGCGCGTTGGTCATCAGCTGGCTGGCACGGAACTCATTGAAAAGCTCCGGGCGGAACACCAGATGGCGTATGTCGTCCAGATAGACCTCACCCATAAGGCGTCCGGCGCCGTTGACGACGGGGAAGACGTGATTTTTGGAATTGGCCACCTGGCGCGCGATCTCTCCCAATGTGTCGTCGGGGCGCAGCACTTCGTCGTAGTGCTGGATGACCGAGTCCATCGACATGAGCGTGAGGATGGCCTTGTCGGTGTTGTGGGTCACCAACTCGCCGCGGCGCGCCAGACGCATGGCGTAGATGCTGTGGGGCTCGAAGGTCTTAATGGTGATATAAGCGCCCATGGAGACAATCATCAGCGGCATGAACAGCCCGTAGCCGCCCGTGAGCTCCGCAATGAGGAAGATGCCCGTCAGGGGTGCGTGCATCACACCGCTCATCATGCCGCACATGCCCAGCATGGCGAAGTTACGCTCGGGAATGTGGAGGCCGAAGGGGTCGTAGCGGTTCCACACGACGGCGAAGATGAAGCCCGCGATGCAGCCCAGGAAGAGCGAGGGCGCGAAGATACCGCCGCAACCGCCGCCGCCGTTGGTCGCCGTAGAGGCGAACACCTTGGTGAGTACCACCAGAAGGAGATAGAGCAGAAGAAACTCACCGTGTCCGTAGAAGAAAGAGCCGTTGAGCGCTTGCTCCCAGTCGCTCATACTCTCGCCGTTGAGCAGCAGCTCGATGAGATCGTAGCCTTCACCGTAGAGCACCGGGAAGAGGAAGATGAGCACGCTGAGCACCGATCCGCCCACCAGGAAGCGCAGACGGCGCGAGCGCAGACGGCGGAAGACTTGGCTCTCCATCCAGTTCATCATGCGCGTGAAATAGAGCGCCAACAGGCCGCAGATAACGCCCAGCAGGATGTAGGCCGGCGTGCGCGATACGGTGAAGGCGTCCTTCAGTTCGAAGCGGAAGATGGTGTCGGTGCCGGAGAAGACGAAGACAACGCCGGCGGCAGTAACACAACTCACCAAAAGCGGCAGCAGGGAGGTCATCGAGAGGTCGATCATCAGCACCTCGAGCACGAAGACCAGACCCGCGATGGGCGCCTTGAAAATACCGGCAATCGCTGCCGCTGCACCGCAACCCACAAGGACCATCATCTGTTTGCCCGAGAGGCGGAAGAAACGTCCCAGGTTGGATCCTACGGCGCTACCCGTGAGCACGATAGGCGCCTCGGCGCCGACACTGCCGCCGAAGCCGATGGTGATGGCCGAAGCCACGACGGAGCTCCAGCAGTTGTGGGGTTTGATGAGACTTTGCTTGCGTGCAATGGCGAAAAGGATGCGTGTGACGCCGTGACTGATGTCATCCCGTACGACGTAGCGCACAAAGAGGCTCGTGAGCATGATGCCGATGACGGGATAGACGAGGTTGAGCCAGTTGGCGTGGGTGACGGTGTAACCCTGAGTGATAAAAAACTCAATCTCCTCAATGATAAACTTCAGCACCATGCCGGCCAATGCTGCACCGATACCCACAAAGAAAGCCAGAAGAAGCATGAAACGGCGGTCGCGACGGTGACGACGGCGCCAAAGCAGGATATGGTAGAGCAGCCACCTCATGGGCGCAACACTTTGAATTCGCCGTCGGCCTTGAGACGCATGATCTGCGAGGGGCGGGCAGGTTTGGTGTCGTTCTGCCGGGAGCGCATCACGTAGTCCACGCCGGCGATGACGGCAGGGTCAATCTCGCTGAAGATGGCGGCGGCGGGCTGTCCGCTGATGTTGGCCGAGGTGGAAACGACAGCCTTTTGAAAACGGTAGCAGAGTTCATGGGAAATGGCTTCCCTCGTGACGCGGAGTCCCACGCTGCCGTCCTCGGCAATGAGCGAAGGTGCCAGGTTGACAGCGCCGTCGAGGATGAGCGTGAGCGGACGCTCGGCAAACTCGATGAGGTCCCATGCCACATCAGGCACTTGGCGCACATAGCGCTGCAGACGGTTGGCCGAGTCTACGAGGCAGAGCATCGCCTTGGCTTCGGCCCGCTGCTTGAGAGTGAAGATGCGGCGCACGGCTTCCTCGTTGGTGGCATCGCAGCCGATGCCCCACACCGTGTCGGTGGGGTAGAGAATGAGGCCGCCCCGACGGAGCGTCTTAACGGCCTGTCGAATATCTTCTGCTATTTCTTTCTGCGTCATACCCAGTGTTTTAGAATTCGCTGGTGAAGTGGAACTTTATGTGCGGGAAGTCCTGCTGTGCCATGGTGAGCACGTAGCCCGAATCGGCCAGGAATACGTCGCGTCCTTCGCGGTCTTTGGCCATATATTGATACTTGCGCTTCTTGAAATTTTCGTACTCGTCCTCGTGCCCGGCCTCGCATTCAATCCAGCAGGCCTTGTGGAGCGAGAGGGGCTCCCAGCGGCATTTGGCATTGTACTCGTTCTCCAAACGATATTGAATCACCTCAAACTGCAGCTGGCCCACGGTGCCGATGATCTTGCGCCCGTTGAACTCGTTGACAAAGAGCTGCGCCACGCCCTCGTCCATCAGCTGGGAGATGCCCTTTTCGAGCTGCTTGGACTTCATGGGGTCAGCATTCTCAATGTATTTGAAGAGTTCGGGCGAGAAGGAAGGCAGGCCGCGGAAATGAATCTGTTCGCCTTCGGTAAGGGTGTCGCCAATCTTGAAGGTGCCGTTGTCGGGCAGGCCCACAATGTCGCCGGCCCAGGCCTCGTCGATGGTCGACTTGCGCTGTGCCATAAACTGGGTGGGAGAGGAGAAGCGCAGCGTTTTGCCCTGGCGTACGTGCAGATAAGGCGCGTTGCGCTGGAAACGGCCGGAGCACACCTTGCAGAAGGCGATACAGGAACGGTGGTTGGGGTCGATGTTGGCCGTAATCTTGAAGATGAAGCCGGAGAACTTGTCCTCCTCGGGACTCACGGTGCGCTCTTCTGCCTGAGTGGGGCGTGGAGAGGGCGCAATGCGCACAAAGCAGTCAAGCAGCTCCTGCACGCCGAAGTTGTTGAGCGCGCTGCCGAAGAACACGGGCGCCGTGTCGGCCTGAAGATAGAGGCTGTCGGGGCCTTCGGAGACCTCTTCCACAGAAGGATAGACGCCTTCAATCATCTCCAGGTCGTCGCGCAGACGGCGGGCATCGTCATCGCCAACGGTCTCCTCCAGTTGGGGAGAATCGACATCCACCTCGATGCGCTCCTGCAGGCGCTGCTTGTCGGCCTGAAAGAGCGAGAGACGCCGCTCGTAGATGTTGTAGACGCCCTTGAAACGTTGTCCCTGGTTGATGGGCCAGGAGAAGGGGCGTACCTTGATGTGAAGCTCCTCTTCCAACTCGTCCAGGAGATCGAAGGGATCCTTGCCCTCGCGGTCCATCTTGTTGATAAAGATAATGACGGGCGTCTTGCGCATGCGGCACACTTCCATGAGCTTGCGCGTTTGGGCCTCAACGCCTTTGGCGCTGTCCACCACAATGATGCACGAGTCCACAGCCGTGAGTGTGCGGAAGGTGTCCTCGGCAAAGTCCTGGTGGCCCGGTGTATCGAGGATGTTGATTTTATAGGCCTCAGAGGCCCCTTCAGGAGTGTAATCGAACTCCATGACCGAAGTGGTCACACTGATGCCGCGCTGCTTTTCAATCTCCATCCAGTCGGAGGTGGCGGTCTTCTTGATTTTGTTGCTCTTGACGGCACCGGCCACTTGAATCTGACCGCCGAAAAGCAACAGCTTCTCGGTGAGTGTCGTCTTGCCCGCATCGGGATGCGAGATGATGGCAAAGGTGCGTCTGCGTTCTATTTCAGGATTCATAATTTTCAGCTAAAAGTTCAAGCATGCGTGTGACAGGAGCCAGCGCGGCGGTGGTTTCGGACGAGACTTGGCGCCCCTGCATCTTGAGCAGTGTGACGCCGTACACGGCATCCAGAGCGTTGGCCACATCGCCCACTTCGTCGTCCATGCCCTTGCTCCTCAGTTCGTCGAGGATGGGGAGTGCGGCGCCATAAGCGGCCTGATAGAAGGGCTTTTGGGCGTCGTCAAGCAACTCGATGTGGCGCTGCTCCAAATCGGCGATGACGTTGCTCAGAGCCTGCACGTGACCGGTTTTCTGGCACATCTCCATCTGCATCATGTCGATGAGGCCGGCATACCATTCGGTGACTTCCTCCAACTGTTCGTCGTCGTAGTCGAAGCGGGAGAGGTATTCGCGCTGGAGACGCTCTATGTCGAGGTCGTAGGCGCGCAGAGTATCCTCAACCTGCATCATGTAAAGGACATAGGCCACGATGTTGCGTTGGCGAAGTTTACGGGCAATATACATAGAAAAGTCAGAGTATGGTCGTGAAGATGGCAACCAATGAGGCGATGATGACGATGAGCCCCAGGATGCGGTTGAAGTAGAGGATGGTGGACACCTGGAAGCGCTCACGCGCCTTGTCGATGACGGCTGTGAGTCCCAACCACCAGAGCAGGGCACCGCCGAAGATGCTCAGATAGGCCAAAGCCTGCAGCCAATAGCGCTCGGGCACCACGAAGTCCAGACGCGCCATCATCGCCATGAAGAGGAAAATGATGAGCGGATTGGAAAGCGTGAGCAGGAATCCCGTGCCGGCATTGTGGAGCAATGTTCCTTTACCGTTGATGCCGCTTTGGCGCATGCCGCGTGTGGGGTTGGAGAGCATACAAAAAACGCCGAAGCAGAAGAGCATGACGCCGCCGATGACCTTGAGCCAGTAGAGATTGGACGGCCGCTCTATGAGATCGAGCACCATCGCCATGCCGACACCGGTGATGACGGCGTAAACGAGATCGGAGATGGCGGCGCCGACACCCGTGACGAAGCCGTACCAGCGGCCCTTTTTCAGGGTGCGTTGCACGATGAGCACCCCCACGGGCCCCATCGGCGCACTGGCGATGGCCCCTACAAAGATGCCCTTCACAACGAGCTCTAGTGTATCAACTGGTTGTATCCACATAATAAAAACATCGGCAAATATACGTAAAAAAATCGCTCCGCGGACACAGCGCATAGGTATTTTTTACTTTTTTTTACATTTTTTCAAAATATGAGCCTGTAATCTTTGCAGAGCCAAAGAAAAATGCATATCTTTGTGCACGAAAATGTGTTTTTGCAAAAACAATGGAAAATAAACCCTACGTAATCGGTCTGGACCTTGGCGGTACGAATTCCGTCTTCGGCATCGTAGACCGGGAAGCGCGTATCGTGGAGAGAGTCTCCGTGCCTACACCCGGACACGATACGGCAGAGCTCTATGTGAAAGACTGTGTGGAAAAACTGTTGCCTATGATCGACCGTGTGGGCGGCCTGTCCTGCATTCAGGGCATGGGCATCGGCGCTCCCAACGCCAACTTCTATACCGGCGAAATACTCTATGCGCCCAACCTTCCCTGGAAGGGGTGTGTGCCTCTGGCCAAACTCTTTGAGACGGCGTTGGGCGTTCCTGTGGTGATGACCAATGACGCCAACGCTGCCGCTTTGGGCGAGATGGCTTACGGCGCTGCCAAGGGGATGAAGAATTTCATCGAAATAACCCTGGGCACCGGTGTGGGCAGCGGCATCGTCATCAACGGCGAGATGGTCTACGGCTGCGATGGTTTTGCCGGCGAACTGGGTCACACGACCATCGTGCCCGGAGGCAGGGAGTGCGGCTGCGGTCGAAAAGGCTGTCTGGAGGCTTATTGCTCTGGCCCCGGCGTAGCTCGCACGGCACTCGAGCTGATGGCCGAAAGACGTATGGACAGTTCTCTGCGCAACATCACACCCTCGTCGCTGGTGAGCAAGGATGTGAGTATTGCAGCCTCCGAAGGCGACGTTTTGGCTCAAGAGGTGCTCTGCATCACGGGCAGAAGGCTGGGAGAGGCCTGTGCCAATTTTATGAACTTCTGCTCAATGGAGGCGTTTATCTTCTTCGGCGGTCCGGTGAAGGCCGGCGAGGCGCTGATGGCTCCTCTGAGAGAAGCCTTTGAGGAGAGTGTGTTGCCTATCTACAAGGGCAAGGCCAAGATACTGGTGTCGCAGCTCAAAGACAGCGATGCCGCCATCCTCGGCGCAGCCGCATTGGCTTTGTGATTTTCCTCAATAACCAATAATCAACAACCCATAATTCACTTTAATAACTAATCATCATGAAAAAATCCATTTATGCGCTGGGGCTTTTGGCCCTCACAACGGTCACTTCGTGCACGGACAACACGTATGACCTGAGTAAAGACAACGTGGACTGGAGCATGCAGACTTCAGGTGACGTATTGTGGCTGCCCGACGGCAGCACCGCCAATGCCATGCTGAAGGACCTCTTCTCCGTCAGTGAGGGACAGAATCTGAAATTTATCAAGGATCCCGAGACCGGCAGAGACTTCTACTGCATGCAGGGCGACGGAGAGCAGGATGCCACTGTCACGATGCCTGCAGCTACGGCGACATGGAGTGGTGAAGTGACTATTGACGAGACTTCTACCACGGTGGATCTGAGCAACATCCCCGGTTTCCTGCGCAATGAGAAGACCTGTTTTGACATCGAGAACCCCGTTATTTTCATCAAAGTGGATAAATCCGCCGGTGTGGACTTCAAGTCGTTCATCGCTTTGACCAACGTGAAGGACGGCTCCGAGACACTGAAGGCCATTACGAGAAATATTGAGGAGTTCAAGGTTGAAGGCGACTGCAGTGGTGAAATGGCCAGGACGTTCTACATCGCTGCCGAGGAAGTGGATGACGAGGACAAAGATGAATGGCCCGAAGAATATCGCGGAGCAACGTGGGTTGGGCTGGACGATAGCAAAAGCACGCTGCAACAAATGCTGCGTGAGATGCCCGACGAGTTCAAAATTGAACTGAAGGATTACATGGGCAAAGGCAGCGGTTCTGTGAGCCTCAACGTGGAATACCTGTTCTATGCGCCCATGCGTCCGGACAATCTTTTCCGTCTGAATGACGATGACAGAGCAGACGGTTTCAAAAGTGACCTCAAAGATGTGCTCTTCGAAGGTATGGCCGTGCAGGCCGACGTGGTGGGTGACATGCCGATGACGGTGCGCCTTGAGCCTGTCGCCATCAACGAAAATGGCGAAGTTCTGAACGATGTGAAACTCACTATTGACGGCAAGTCTTTCGTGGAAGTGCCCGGTGATGACAGAACTACCATTCTCGTGACGCTGACTGCGACCGGCGGAAAGCGTGTGAGCGACTTTGTCAACAGAGATGTGAACTATTTTGACGGCATACGTTTTGACTTCACCTTGCTGAAGCCCACACAGCCCGGCGCCAAGATCTTCTCCGACATGAAGGTTCGCCTGGAAGACATGAAGATGGGTATCATCGGTGCAGGCTATGACGGCAATTGATTTTCGAGAAGCAATCACTGAACACACTTTAAATCCTCAAAAAGAATATCAGTCATGAAGACATTAAAATATATCCTCACTGCCGTCTGCATCACCCTCGCCGGAAGTGTGATGGCGCAAAATCTCAACAGTGCGTATTTCCTCGACGGATACTCCTATGGTTACGAGTTGAACCCGGCCAAGGACTACGACCGTAAAGGCTTTGTCGGCATGCCTTTGCTGGGTAATATCAACGCTTCACTCGCCGGTAACCTGGCTTTGAAGGACATCTTCTATACGCTGCCCGACGGCCGCTTGGGCACTTTCATGCATCCCAGCATCTCGCCAGCGGATGCCCTCCAGAACTTCTCAAGCATGGAGAAGACCAATGTGGACATGAGAATTGATCTCATCAACTTCGGCTTCCACAAATGGGGCGGCTACAACTTCTTCAACATCAGCATGCGCTCCAACACCGCTTTCAAAGCGCCATACGAGCTCTTTGAAATGGCCAAGACCCTGAGCAACAAGAACTATGACATCGGCGAAATTGACGCCCGCAGTACGGCTTGGGTTGAAATCGGCTTCGGCCACAGCCGTAATGTGACGGAAGCCTGGCGAGTGGGCGGAACCGTGAAGATACTTCTGGGTGCTGGCCGCATGAACATGAAGGCCAATAACCTGAAGATGGAGTTGGCCGGTCCGGACAAGTGGCTGGTTACTGCCGATGCAGAAATCGAAGCCAGTGCCAAAGGTCTCACTTGGGGTGATTACAACACCGAGCCTTACAAAAACGGCGCACCCCGTCCGGAGGGCACCATTAAGTTTAAAAACATGGACATCAGCAAAGCCGGTGTCGGCGGTGTCGGCCTGGCCTTCGACCTCGGTACGGAGTGGGATATGGAGAAAGCCGGCATCCTCAAGGGCATGAAGCTGAGTGCTTCGCTGCTTGACTTGGGCTTCATCTCATGGAACAACACACTTCGTGGCGAGAACATCCGCGAGAGTTACCAGTTCAACGGTTTTAACAACATCAAAGTGAAGGATAGCGAAGGCACCACTATGAAGAGCCAGTTTGACGACTTCACCGACGGTATGGAAGATCTCTTCACTTTCCAGGACAAGGGTACCGACAACGGCGCCCGCGCTTTGGGCGCCACGCTCAACATCGGTGTGCAGTACAAGTTGCCCATGTACGACAAGTTGGAGTTCGGTTTCCTGTCCACCACCCGCATTCAGGGTGCCTACTCTTGGAACGAAGAGCGTCTCTCTGCCAACATCCATCCCCTCAAGTGGCTGGAGGGTGGCATCAACTTCGGTTTCGGCAGCCTGGGCACCAGCTTCGGCTGGGTGATAAACATTCACACGAAGGGCTTCAGCATCTTCGCCGGCATGGACCGCCTCATGAGCAAATTCTCCAAGCAGGGCATTCCTACCGGCAGCTCGACCAATGCCAGCATCGGCATCAGCTTCCCCTTCGGCAGCCTGCAGTAATATAAAATTTTTAAGGTAATAAGATATTCGACATGATCACATTCTTCAAAACACCCGACGGCAGCATTATTGCCACAGAAAGTGCGCAAAGTCTCACAACGGAGGAATTGGAAAAACTCGCGTGGCTCTACGGAGGCGCCAGACCGCTCAAAGAGGAGCGACTGGACGGATACTTCGTCGGACCCCGTCGCGAAATGATTACCCCCTGGAGCACCAATGCCGTAGAAATCACCCAGAACATGGCCGTTTCCGGCATCCGTCGTATTGAAGAATATTGGCCGGTGGAGAACGAAAACGCAGATCATGACCCCATGCTGCAGCGACTCTACAAGGCCCTCGATCAGGATATCTTCACCGTGAATATCGAACCGGCCCCCATTCGCGACATCACCGACTTGGAGGCCTACAACGAGCAGGAAGGACTGGCCCTCTCACCCGAGGAGATAGAGTATCTCCATAAGGTGGAGGGGCAGCTCGGCCGTCCGCTCACCGACAGCGAAGTGTTCGGCTTTGCCCAGATCAACTCCGAGCACTGTCGCCACAAAATCTTCGGCGGCACGTTCATCATCGACGGCGAGGAGAAGGAGTCCTCGCTCTTCAAGATGATTAAGCGTACCACGGAAGTAAATCCCCACCGTATCATTTCGGCCTATAAGGACAATGTGGCTTTTGCCGAAGGTCCCGTTGTGGAACAGTTCGCTCCCGAAGATCATGCCACGAGCGACTGGTTCCGCGTGAAGCCGATTCAGAGTGTCATCTCCATTAAGGCCGAGACGCACAACTTCCCCACAACGGTGGAGCCTTTCAACGGCGCCTCTACCGGTACCGGCGGCGAAATCCGCGACCGTATGGGTGGTGGCGTCGGCTCTTGGCCCATAGCCGGTACGGCGGTCTATATGACCAGTTATCCCCGCACCGCTGAAGAGCGTGAGTGGGAACGTCTGCTGCCTGTGAGAGAGTGGCTCTACCAAACGCCCAGGCAAATTCTCACCAAAGCCTCCAACGGTGCTTCCGACTTTGGTAACAAATTCGGCCAGCCGCTCATTTGCGGCAGTGTGCTCACCTTTGAGCATCAGGAGCCCGAAGGGCCGCTTTATGCCTACGACAAGGTCATCATGTTGGCCGGTGGCGTAGGTTACGGCACGAAGCGCGACTGTCTGAAGGGCACGCCTCAGAAGGGCAACAAGATTGTCGTCGTCGGCGGTGACAACTACCGCATCGGACTTGGCGGCGGCAGCGTGAGCAGCGTGGAGACCGGACGCTACTCCTCCGGTATTGAACTCAACGCCGTGCAGCGTGCCAATCCCGAAATGCAGAAGCGTGCCAACAACCTCGTGCGCGCGCTTTGTGAAGAAGAGGTAAATCCCGTGGTGAGCATCCACGATCACGGCAGTGCCGGACACGTCAACTGCCTCTCGGAACTGGTGGAGGAGTGCGGCGGACTCATCGACATGTCCAAACTGCCTATCGGCGACCCTACGCTTTCAGCTAAAGAAATCATCGCCAATGAGAGCCAGGAGCGTATGGGCCTGCTTATTGACGAGAAGCATATCGACCATGTGCGCCGTATTGCCGAGCGTGAGCGTGCACCGCTCTATGTGGTCGGTGAAACAACTGGTGATGCACACTTTGCCTTCGAGCAGGCTGACGGCCGTCGTCCCTTCGACCTCGAGGTGAGTCAGATGTTCGGTCATTCTCCCAAAACCGTTATGGTGGACAAGACCGTGGAGCATCACTACAAGGACGTCAGCTACGATAAAAAGAATATTACGGATTACCTGAAGCGCGTACTGCGTCTGGAGGCTGTAGCCTGCAAGGACTGGCTCACGAACAAGGTAGACCGCAGCGTCACGGGCAAGGTGGCCCGTCAGCAGTGTCAGGGCGAGTTGCAGTTGCCGCTGTCGGACTGCGGCGTGGTGGCTCTGGACTATCAGTTCCACAAGGGTATCGCCACCGCACTGGGTCACGCTCCTCAGGCTGCTTTGGCCGATCCTGCCAAAGGTAGCGTGCTGGCTGTTGCCGAGTCGCTGACCAACATTGTGTGGGCGCCTCTGGAAGAGGGACTCGACACCGTATCCCTCTCGGCCAACTGGATGTGGCCCTGCCGTTCTCAGGAAGGCGAAGACGCCCGTCTCTACACTGCGGTGAAGGCCCTGTCTGACTTCTGCTGTGCTTTGGAGATTAACGTGCCTACCGGCAAGGACTCTCTCTCGATGACGCAGAAATACCCCTCCGGCGAGAAAGTCATCTCTCCGGGCACCGTGATTGTCACGAGCGGCGGACAGGTCAGCGACGTGCGTGCCGTTGTCGGCCCCGTGATGCAGCAGGTGAAGGATTCCTCTTTCTACCACATTGACTTCTCCTTCGACAGCCTGCGACTGGGTGGCAGCGCCTTTGCTCAGAGTTTGGGCAAAGTCGGTGACGACGTGCCCACGGTGAGCGATCCCGAATATTTCCGCGATGCCTTCAATGCTGTGCAAGAGCTCATCGGAAAGGGTCTCATTCTCGCCGGTCATGATATCTCTGCCGGCGGTCTGGTGACCTGTTTGCTGGAAATGTGCTTTGCCAACACCAAGGGCGGCATGGACGTCAATCTGGACAAGATCAGCGAAAAAGACCTCATCAAGATTCTCTTTGCGGAGAATCCCGGCATCGTCATTCAGGTGGCCGATGACAAACGTTCTGAGGTGAAGAAGATTCTCGAGGACGCCGGCGTGGGTTATGTGTGCATCGGCAGGCCCTCTGAGGGTCGCAGCATTCGCATTGCGAAGGACGGTGAGACGCTGTCGCTCGACATTGACGCCCTGCGCGACGTGTGGTACGAGAGCAGCTATCTGATGGACACCTATCAGAGTCGCAACGGCAAAGCTGCCGAGCGCTACGAGAATTACAAGAAACAGCCTCTCGTATGGCAGATGCCCCAAACGTTTACGGGCAAATGTTCACAATATGGCATTCCTGCTGCTACCGATAATCGTCCGAAGGCAGCCATCATCCGTGAGAAGGGTACCAACGGCGAGCGCGAAATGGCCTGGATGCTCTATCTGGCCGGCTTCGACGTGAAGGACGTCATGATGACCGACCTCGTCAGCGGACGCGAGACGTTGGAGGAGATTCAGTTCATCGTCTTCTGCGGCGGTTTCTCCAATTCCGATGTTTTGGGCAGTGCCAAAGGATGGGCCGGCGCTTTCCTCTTCAACCCGAAGGCCAAAGAGGCGCTCGACCGCTTCTATGCCCGCAAGGACACCCTCTCCTTGGGTGTCTGCAACGGCTGCCAGCTCATGATGGAGCTCGGGCTCATCGGTTGCAACAAGGAGGCCCGCATGAAGCATAACGACTCCCGCAAGTTTGAGAGCGGCTTTGTCGGTTTGACGGTGGAGCCCAACGAGAGCGTTCTGCTCAAGAGCCTTTCCGGCAGTCGTCTGGGCATCTGGGTGGCTCACGGTGAAGGCAAATTCTCTCTGCCCGGCATGGAGAGCGACTACAACGTCGTCCTTAAATACGCTTACGACGGCTATCCTGCCAATCCCAACGGCAGCGACTTCTCCACCGCCGGCATCTGCTCGGCCGACGGACGCCATTTGGCCATGATGCCCCATTTGGAGCGCGCCTTCCTTCCCTGGCAGTGCGGCACTTATCCTGCCGGACGTCTCGCCTCGGATCAGGTGACCCCCTGGATTGAGGCTTTCGTCAATGCACGTGAATGGCTCAAGGGTCTCAAAGATTAAAAGACTAACATAAACAGTGTAAGCATAGCGATGCTGGAACTTTTTATCACATTCTTCAAAATCGGTTGCTTCACCGTCGGTGGAGGTTACGCCATGATTCCCCTTATCGAGGAACAGGTGGTGAATCAGAAGCATTGGGTGGAGCAGGAGGAGTTGGCCGATCTCATTGCCGTAGCACAGTCGTGTCCCGGCATCTTTGCGGTCAACCTCAGCATATTTATCGGCTACAAACTCTTCCGCACGCCGGGTGCTGTGGTATGCACTTTGGGTACGGCATTGCCTTCCTTTATCATCATCCTGCTCATTGCGCTCTTCTTTCAGCGTTTTCGCGACTACGCCATCGTCAACAGCATGTTCCGCGGCATTCGTCCTGCGGTGGTGGCGCTGATTGCTGCTCCCGTGTTCCGCATGGCCCAAACGGCGCATATCCGATGGTCCAATGTTTGGATCCCCGCCGTCAGCGCTATAGCCATTTGGCTCTTGGGCGTGTCGCCTGTTTATGTGATTCTTCTGGCCGGCATCGGCGGATACACTTACGGTCAACTTCTAAAATAACCTGCGCCTATGCTCCTGCTACAACTCTTCATAGTCTTCATGATGATCGGGCTGTTCGGCTTCGGCGGAGGCTACGCTATGGTGTCTATGATACAGGGTGAGGTGGTCGCATCGCACCATTGGCTCACCACCGGACAGTTCACCGACATCGTCGCCATCTCGCAGATGACGCCGGGTCCGCTTGGCATCAATACGGCCACTTATGTGGGCTACAGCAGCATGGTCTCTGCCGGATATCCCGCGTGGATGGGCATTCTGGGCAGCTTTACGGCCACCTTTGCCGTCGTACTTCCTTCCTTCGTGCTGATGCTGATTATTTCGAAGTTCCTTCTCCACTACAAGGACCATCCCGTTGTGGAGAGCATCTTCCTCGGCATTCGTCCTGCGGTGGTAGGCCTGCTGGTGGCAGCCTCCCTGCTTCTGATGACGCGCGAGAACTTCTCTTCGCCCGGCGAGAACGGCTGGCAGTTCTGTATTTCCATTTTACTTTTCCTCTTTGCCTTTTTCGGTCAGAGAGTGTATCACATTAATCCCATACGTCTCATCGCCCTTTGCGCTATTGCCGGGGCCATATTGCTATGATCAACAGAGAACTTATACGACAGAAGGTGGTGCAGCTGATGTATGCCCGCTATACAGGTGAAAACAAGACACTCTCCGGCCTGGAGAAAGAGTTGGAACGTTCGTTGGACAATGCCTACGAGCTCTATCTTTCCCTGCTTTCCTTATTGCTGGAGATGGGGCGTTTGGCCGGTCGCAACTACGAGACCGCAGTGGCCCGCTCCGAGCGTTTGGGCATCGAGCGTCCGTCCGACCGTTTGGTCGCCAACCGTTTCATGAAGCAGCTGGAAGACAACCGTGAGCTTAAAGCTTTCCGCGAGCATCAGGTCATCGACTGGACTGACGAGGAGGAGCTCGTGCGCAGCTTCCTCAACGAGGGTCTGGCTCTCGATGTTGTAGACGATTACCTAAAGAGCAGCGCTCCTTCCACCTACGCTCAGGAGCGTGAACTTTGGCGTAACATCTACAAGGGTGTTATTGTGGGCAATGAGACACTTGACGAGTTGCTCGAGGAGAAGTCGCTCTATTGGAACGATGACAAGGACATCATCGACACCTTCGTGCTGAAGACCGTCAACCGTTTCACCGAAGACACCACGCCCGACATGCCGCTCCTACCCAAATACCGTGACGAGAGCGATTGGCAGTTTGCCAACGAACTCCTGCGCAATTGCGTGGCCCATGAGAAGGAACTGCTCGACCTTATCGAGAGCAGCACACGTGGCTGGCGTGTGGAGCGCATAGCCCTTATGGATCGTGTCATACTTCAGGTGGCACTCTGCGAGATACAGTATTTCTCGTCCATTCCTCTCACCGTGTCCATCAACGAATACGTGGAGATTGCCAAGCACTATTCCGCCCCAGGTTCGTCGCGCTACATCAACGCCACGTTGGACACCGTTTCCAAGAAACTCACATTAAATAAACAGCAATGATACTCTTACAAGCAGCAGGGCAGCCCAGCAGCATGCCCATGATTTTGATGATGGTGGCCATCTTTGCCATCATGTGGTTTTTCATGATTCGTCCTCAGCAGAAGAAGCAGAAGGAGATTCAGAAGTGGCGCAACAGCATCACTGTCGGCACCAATGTCGTCACCGCCGGCGGTATCTACGGTGTTGTGCGCGGCATCAACGAGGCCGACAATATTCTTGAGGTGGAAGTTGCCAACGGTGTCCGCATCCGTGTAGACCGCAATTCCGTCTATGCCCAGGCGCAATCTCAGAATAATTAAGTTCTGGAGGTGGCTGCGCTCGGTCTTTTCTTCCGAGCGTGTGATGGACATCCTGGTGTTCTTCGGCGCGTTGGTCGTGGCGATGGGCTTTTGGGTGCTCCAGCGTCTCAATGACACCTTCGAGATGGAGGTGAAGGTGCCTCTGTCGCTGACGGGGGTGCCCAGAGGCGTCACACTCACCACGCCGCTGCCGTCTTCCGTTCGGGTCACACTGCGCGATCGCGGCACCCAGCTCATGAACTACATGCGCCACCGCATGAGGCCCGTCACGCTGGAGTTCTCGCTCTATGATGACGGCGGCGCCACAGGCCGGGGCTTCGTGCCCATTGCCGACGTGCAGCATGCCATCAATGCTCAGATACTCACCTCCACCGTCATTCAGCGCATCACGCCCGACACGCTGGAGTTTTTCTACAACCGCGGGCTTCACCGCCGTCTTCCTGTGCGCCTCTTGGGCACAGCGGAAGCAACGGAGCGCAACTATCTCCACAGCATCACTTTCTCTCCCGACAGCGTCATTGTTTATGCACCTGCTTTGGTGCTTGACACCATGACGCACGCCTACACCGAGGAGACGCACATCAGCAACATTGAGGAGGATTATGTGGACAATTTGCGCCTGCGCCCGATACGCGGTGTCAAGTATGAGCCCGATGTGGTGCAGATGAAGGCCCGTGTGGACTACTACACAGAGAAGACCGTATCCGTGCCCATTGTCGGCGTCAACTTCCCGGCCGACAAAGTGCTGCGTGCCTTCCCGGCTCAGGTGGATGTCACTGTGCGTGTCGGGGCGATGAACTACAACAACATCTCGGCCGACGACTTTGTGCTGACGGTTTCCTACGAAGACCTTATCAATCACCCCGGCGACCGTTTCCGCCCTGAGGTTAAATCCATTCCCCAGGGGACTTCCTCACCCCGTCTTTCACCGCCAGAGTGCGAATATCTCATCGAGCAGGTGGAGAGCGGGGAAGTGGAGTAGACTTCCCGTTTTGCTGCAGTGGACAACAACGAAGCACGCATAGACAAATGGCTTTGGGCCTCGCGCATCTTCAAGACGCGCACCGTTGCCGCCGCCGCTTGCAAGAAGGGACAGGTGACGATGAAAGGCGTTGCCCTCAAGCCCTCGCGCATCATACGCGTGGGTGATATAATAGATGTACGCAAGCCGCCCGTCACGTGGTCGTTCCGTGTGCTCCAGGCCATCGAGCGCCGTGTGGGCGCAAGGTTGGTGCCGGAGGTGTTGGAAAACGTCACGTCGCCAGAGCAGTATGAACTACTGGAGATGAGCCGCATCAGCGGTTTTGTCGGTCGTGCCAAAGGTACCGGGCGTCCCACGAAGAAGGATCGCCGCACGCTCGACGACTTCACGGAAGACGTGCCTCAGTTCTTCGGCGACTTCGATTGGGAAGATGATGACGATGAAGATGACGACTTCCCCGACGACGAAAAATAACGAAGGGCTTTAGGGATTCTCAATGATGCGGTCTGCGGGGCCGCATTCTTTTTGTCTGCGGATGCGGGCTTCCACCTGCTCCCGGGTGCAGCCGTCGCGCTCCATCACGCGTCGTATGCGTGTCTCCAGCGGCGCTCTCACTTCCCACACCTCGTCCACCTGCTGGCGCATGCCGGCTTCGTCGAGCAGGGCGCTCTCCATTACCACCGTTTCGGCTGTTTGTCTTTTGCACCAGGCTTCGAAGTCGCGCTTCACGGCGGGATGCACCAACGCGTTCATTGCCCTCAGATGCTCTTCGTCGGAGAAGAGCCAGGCGGCCACAGCGCTGCGGTTAAGATGCCCGTCGGCGCCATAGGCTTCGGGCCCCACCAGCGCCGTGATGGCGCGCCGCAGCTCCGGGTCTTCCTCCTCCAGACGTTTGGCTTCACGGTCGCAGTCGTAGACGGGGATGCCCTTTTCGGCCATCTGTCTGCACACGTAGCTCTTGCCGGTGCCGATGCCGCCCGTGATGCCGATGCGCTTCATCTTATTTGTTGTTGTAGTGACACATGGCGAACGACATGCCCGAGAGGCAGAAGGCCTTGATGGCCTCCACCGCCACGAGGGCGCGCTCGTCGCACAGCTTCTCGTCTTCTGGGGAGAAGCGTCCCAGCACAAAGTCCACCTGCATGCCGCGCGGGAAGTCGTTGCCGATGCCGAAGCGCAGGCGGTTGTAGCCTTCGGTGCCGAGCACGGAGGCGATGTGCTTGAGTCCGTTGTGTCCGGCGCTCGATCCGCCCTGTTTCATGCGTATGGCGCCTACTGGCAATGCGAGGTCGTCCACCACGACGAGCAACTGCTCCAGGGGGATCTTTTCCTCGTTCATCCAGTAGCGCACGGCGTTGCCCGAGAGGTTCATGAAGGTGGAGGGCTTCAGCAGCACCACTTCAGCGTTTTTCACGCGTCCGCGTCCGACGAAGCCGTAGCGTTTGTCTTCAAAAGCAATGTTGGACGCCTTGGCGAAGGCGTCCAACACTCTGAATCCTATGTTGTGGCGGGTGCGGTCGTATTCGTCACCGACGTTGCCCAGTCCGACAATTAGATACTTCATCTTTATGCTTCAGCAGCGGCAGCAGCGCTCTTGGCGTTACGTGTCATCTTCACCTGACATACGACAACGCTGGGGCTGGTTACCATTTCGAGACCCTCGAAGCTGAGTTCACCCACCTTGATGGTCTTGCCCAGACCGAGCTCGGTCACGTCGATGTCGAGCTTCTCGGGGATGGCGTTGTAAGGAGCCTTCACCTTGAGGCTGCGTACGTTGGCAGCCAGCTTACCACCGGCGCGAACGCCTTCTGCCAGACCGTTCAGCTTGATGGGCACAGCCATCACGATAGGCTTCTTCTCGGTCACTTCGTAGAAGTCGATGTGGAGCAACTGATCGCTTACGGGGTGGAACTGCAGCTCTCTCATCACGGCCTTGCACTCTTTGCCGTCGATGTTGAGGTTCACGCAGAAAATATCGGGGCTGTATACGAGGTTGCGCACCTCGTCGGCGGTCACGCTGAAGCTCACGGCTTCGGGCTTGCCGTCCTTGTCTTTCTTCTCACCATACAGGTTGCAGGGGATGCCACCCTGCTTGCGCAGCGCTGCGGTTGCCTTCTTGCCTGTCTCGGTACGCAGGGTACCCTTCACGTCAATACTTTTCATTTTCTTTGTTTTTTGTTTGTGTTACTTTGTTTTATACTATCATCACACCTATGTTGCGTGAAATGCGGGTGCAAAGGTACGAAATTTAGTTGAAAGTTGAAAGTTGAAAGTTGAAAGTTTTTGCCTTAAGGACGCATTTTGTCTTTCTGACTCACATTTTCCGTTGCATCATCGCCGTGAGATCCTCGTTTTTCACGTCGAGCCACTCGGCCTGCAGGCCTTCTTTGCGTGCGGCCTCCACATTCACCTGCGCGTCGTCCACAAACCAGCAGTCCTCCGCCCTGACGCCCAGCCTTTGGAGCATACTGCGGTAGATTTCGGCATCGGGTTTGGCCAGACGCATCTCGTGCGAGAGGAAGACGCCGTCGAAGCAATCCTCCAGCCCGAGTCCTTCGCCGCCGAAGCAGTGGGTCGAGATGTAGCGCCAGTGCAGGTCGTTGGTGTTGGAGAGCATGTAGGTCCTGTGGCCCTTTTCGCGCCATCGGCGCACGGTCTTCAGACGCTCCTCGGGGATGCTCACCAGGCAGTGGTTCCAGGCCTCGACGAGCTGCTCCCGTGTCGTGCCGGGACGGCACTCGGGCAAGATGGTCTCCAGAAGCTCCTCGGTCGTGATGTCGCCCGTCTGGTAGTCGGAGAGCAATTGCCCCACACTCATGCCTTCGCACACGGTGGTGGCGCCCTTCTCGGCGCTTTCGGCCATGAACATGCGGGGATCGAGTCCCACGCCTTCAAAGCCCTTGAGCATGCGGCCCACGTCCAGGTCGATGAGCACGCCGCCCAGGTCGAAGATCAGGTTCTCCGGCAGTCGCTCCATGCTTCAGGCTTTGCGGCTGTCGATGTTGTCGCCTTCGGTCTCCTTGAGGGCTTCGTCGAAGTCGGTGAGTCCGTTCTCCACAAGGATGTCGTACCACTGCACCAACTTCTTCATGTCGCTGGGGAACACGCGGTCGCGGTCAAAGTTGGGGAGCACCTCGCCGACGTATGCGGCCAACTCGTCCTTCGAGGCCTTCTTCACGTCGATGGAGGCCTTCTTGCCGCCTTCCTTCTCCAGCATGTTTTTCAGCACCTGACGCAGGGGCACCTCTTCGCTGTCGGTATACATGGCGATGTCGGCCAGTGAGATGATGCGGTCGGTGCCGAAGGCGGGCATGCGCTTTTTGGCCTTGTCGATGGTCTCCACGATGAGGCTGCGGTTGCCTCTGTTCACGAGTCTGTACAGTCCGGGCTTGCCGGCTATAGCGAGAATGGTTTCTAACATATCTTTATTGGTTTATTTCTTGGCGTTTTTGATGATTTCTATGATGACGTCGCGCGCCTGCTCCATGCTCTTGACGGGCACGTACTCCTGGCGCGAGTGGAAGTTGATGCCGCCGGCGAAGATGTTGGGGCAGGGGAGTCCCCGGAACGAGAGCACCGCGCCGTCCGTGCCGCCTCGGATGGGCTTCACGTCGCAGTGGCCGCACACTTTTTCGATAGCTTTTCGTGCCAGTTCGGTGATGTGGGGCTTGCCCTGCAGTTCGGAGAGCATGTTGTAGTAGCTGTCGTTAATCTCGAGCAGCACGGTGCCGTCGCCGTAGGTCTCGTTGAAGCGTTCGGCCAGATCGCGCATCACGTGTTTGCGCATCTCGAACATCTGGCGGTTGTGGTCGCGTATGATGTAGCTCAGATGAGCCTCTTCCACCGTGCCGTCCATCCCCGTGAGGTGATAGAATCCGGCGTATCCGTCGGTCTTCTCGGGCACTTCGTTGTCGGGCATCGTCTGTGCCAGCTCGGTGGCGATTCTCACGGCGTTCTTCATCTTGCCTTTGGCGTAGCCGGGATGCACGTTGAAACCCTTCACCGTGATCTTGGCCGAAGCGGCGTTGAAGTTCTCGTATTCCAGCTCTCCTGCTTCTCCGCCGTCCATCGTGTAGGCCCATTCGCAGCCGAACTTCTCCACATCGAACCATTTGGCGCCCTGTCCGATCTCTTCGTCGGGCGTGAAGGCCACGCGCACCTTGCCGTGTTTCACCTCCGGGTGACGCAGCAGCTCCTCCATCGCACTCATGATCTCGGCGATGCCGGCTTTGTCGTCGGCGCCGAGCAGCGTGGTGCCGTCCGAGCGTACGATGCCGTCCTCCACCTGCGGCTTCACGTCCTTTCCGGGCGCGTCGGGCGAGGTGTCCAGATGGGCGATGAAGCCGATGACGGGGCGCTCTTCGTCGCTGTTGGCGGGCAGCGTGGCATAGACGTAGCTGTGCTCGTCCACTTCCACCTCCGTCATGCCCATCGCCTCCAGTTCTCCGCGCAGCATTTCGGCCAGGACGCGCTGTCCCGGGGTCGAGGGGCTCTTGTCGGCCGTCTTCTCCGAGCTCTGCGTGTCAACGGCGGCGTAGCGTATGAAGCGTTCCAGGATGTTCATGCCTTTTCTGCTTTAATATCCTCATAGAAGGCAGCCTGTGCCGTGTTCATGTAGGGGACGAGCCAGAAGAAGCCGATACCCAGTGTCAGGATGCACAGCAGAGCCCATCCGATAAAGGTCAGGTGCAGCCAGAAGAGCTCCCATTTGTGGCCGCTCATCAAACGCATTGACTCCTCGATGGCTTTGTCGCCCGAGAGTTCGGGATTGTCTTCCAGCACGTAGTAGGTCATCGAGTAGGAATAGGCCTTGATGACGCCGGGAATGATGAGCAGCAGGGTCCACAACAGGGTATAGACCATTGTCAGCAGGGTGGTCACGTAGACTCTGCTGTTGAACTCCTGGAACAGATAGCCCAACTCCTGAGGGTTTTTGCGCAGGAGTCGGAGGAAGGCGATGTTGAGGGCGTAGGCCATAGGTGCCAGCGCCATTGCAGCCAGTACGCTGCCGCTTCCGTGTGTGACATTGCCGAGTGCCACGCCGGCGGCACTCACCAGCACTTCGTACACGAACACCATCACGGCGCTGTTGCCCCACAACCCCTGAAGGGCTTCGCGGGCTTCTGCGCGCAGTTCACTTGCCTGTTTCATAGCGTATAATATTATAGATGTTGTCTTTTTCGCCGCAAAGTTACGAAAAAAACCTGAAACTCTCAACTTTTACCTTTCAATTATCAATTGTCAATTATCAATTATCAATTAAAAGTATTATCTTTGTCTCGTCAAACCGAAAAACACTATGCTTAAATCTCTTACTCTTGCAGCTGTGCTGCTCCTCTCGTCGCTCGCAAGCCTGGGCGCCGATCCCAATTTCTACATCTTTCTCTGCTTCGGCCAGTCGAACATGGAGGGCGCCGCACGCCCTGAGGCCGAGGACCTTGCCTCTCCCGGTCCGCGCTTCCTGCTGATGCCTTCGATGGACGATTCCTCTCGCGGCCGTACGGCGGGCGAGTGGTGTGAAGCTTCTGCGCCGCTCTGTCGCCCCTACACGGGTCTGACGCCTGTCGACTGGTTCGGCCGCACGCTGGTGTCGGAGCTGCCCGACAGCATCCGCATCGGTGTCATTCATGTGGCCGTCGGCGGCATCAAGATTGAGGGCTTCATGCCCGAGGAGGTGAAGGCCTATGTCAGGAATGAAGCCCCCGACTGGATGCGTCGTGCACTTTCCGACTACGGCAACAATCCCTATCGCCGTCTCCTCACTCTGGCGCGTCGGGCGCAGCGCGATGGCGTCATCAAGGGCATCCTGATGCATCAGGGCGAGTCGAACACGGGCGATCCCGCCTGGGCCCTCAAGGTGAAGTCGGTCTATGAGCATCTGCTCAAGGACCTCTCCCTGGAGGCTTCCGAGGTGCCTCTTCTGGCCGGCGAAGTCGTTCAGGCCGGAGGCAAGGGTGTCTGCGTCGGGATGAACGCTTGGATTGACCTGCTTCCGCGCACAATCCCGACGGCGCATGTGGTCTCTTCCGACGGCTGCACCAACGGTCCGGACCGTCTGCACTTCGACGCTGCCGGCTATCGCCTGCTCGGCCGCCGCTACGCCGAAGTCATGCTCCCGCTCCTGAAGTAATTCACTTCTTCCAGAACACAACCTGTAAAAAGAAAAACATAAAAAATCGCCCGTTGGGCCGTCGACAGGGCAAACCTTGAGAGCGTCATGAAATCCTACGGCTTCCAGACGCACGTCCACGTCGCCCCGGAGACGGCCAAGGGTGCAGAGCAGCAGGTCCAGCAGTTGAAGGACGCCATCGCCAACGGTGCCAAATACATCGTGCTGACGGCCATTGACTACAAGAGAATCAACAAGTCCGGCGTGCTTCAGGAGCATCCCGATGTTCAGGTGGTGTGTCACGACCGCTTTGTGCTTGACAACCCCAACATCGCCTATTTCTCTTCCACCGACACCAGAGAGATCGGGCGCATGCAGGCCATGTTCCTCCTCAATCACTTCCACTCTAAGGGCGACTCCCACATGACCGTAGAGTTCCTCGAAGGCCCCGACACCGATGTCAACGCCAAAGACTATTTTGAGGGCGCCATGGAGCTGCTCAAGCAATACATCGACAACGGAGATCTTGAAGTGAAGAGCGGCAAGAAGACATACTCTCAGGTCAAGTCTGACAGCTGGAATGTCTCCGACGGCAAGAAGGCCATGCAGGACCGTCTCGAAAGCTATGGAGCGGGCGAGTGTCCGGATATGATTCTGGCCGCCAATGACAATCTGGCTCAAGGCGCCATTGAAGCTCTGGAGGAAGCCGGTATTACAGACATGCCCGTCATCACCGGTCAGGACAACACCGCTACGGCGCAGGCCAACATCAGGAGCGGCAAGCAGACGATGACCATCGACAAGAACCTGAAGGATATGGCCTACAACACGGCGATGATCATCAACAGCCTGATATCCAAGTCGCCCGTCCATGCCAGCGAGAGTGTTTCCGGCGTTCCGACGTTCTACTCCAAGACGACCCTCGTGACCATCGACAGCCACTAGTGTCCAGCCTTTGACGTTGCTGACGCCGGCGGATAAATACAGGGAGCGGATTTAGAAGTCCGCTCCTTTTTTGTCCAAATTTTCGAAGACAGATTCTCGAAGAAATGCGCCTTGCGACGGAAGCCTAAACGCCTGATAATCAATATCGGCTCGTTCGACAAGCCCTCGGCCAGATACCCTGCAGAGACCGAGCAGAGGCCGACCAAAGCCCGTGAAAGCGGGTTTGAGTGTCAAGTTTTACGTATACTCTGACTGCTCGAACACGAATCTCTCTAATTTGCACGAATTTAAAAAAAACAAAGAAAACCCTTTTTCCAGCTTGTCGACTTCGTCTTTGATGTTGTGCCCGTAGGATTTTCCTTGTATGCGAGCATCCAGATAAAATCCTGCAGCCACATCATCAGTTCTTCCAGAACACAACCTGTAAAAAGAAAAACATAAAAAACCGTAACGTGTTGTTTGCAGATCTAGCAGATTTTGCAACATCAAATTTCTGCAAATTACGGATGGTTTTCAAGAAAATCTGCCCCGAATATTTGTTGTTTCAAAGAAAAAGTGTATTTTTGCAGCGAGAAAAGATGTTCTTAGAGTATGTTGGAGAAGGCGAATACTATTGAAAAACTGAGGTCCACTCGCGAATATCTTCGTGATCACTATGGGGTAAGTTCCATGCTTCTGTTTGGCTCGCTTGCAAAAAATGAGCAGCGAGAGGGGAGTGATGTTGATGTGTGTGTGGAGATGAGCCCCAACTTGTTCAAACAGGCAGGTGTGAAAAGTTATTTGCAGCAGTTGTTGGGATGCGATGTTGATGTGGTTCGTATGAGGAGCGGCATGAACGCTCTCTTCAAAAGTCAAATTCTAAAGTATGGAATACGGATCTACTGAAAATATCGCAGTGGTCTATGATACCTTGAAAAATATTGACTCAGCAATATCTAAATTGTTGGAGCGTTCTAAGGGTATCCATTCTGTGGATGACTACCTCACATCACCAGGCGGAATGGAAAAGCTTGATGCTGCCTGTATGGTGTTGATTGCATTGGGAGAGAGCGTTAAGACTCTCGATAAACTTACTGATAAAAGTCTATTGTCCACTTATCCCTCCATTGATTGGAAAGGAGTCATGGGAGTACGCGACGTGATTGCACACCATTATTTTGAAGTTGATCCAGAAGCCGTTTTTGATATCATTGAAAACGACCTTGTACCTTTGAAACGTGCAATAGACTATTTTAAGAAGCAATATTTTACGGAAAAAAAATAATGTAAGCCTCTCCCAAAACCGTTCATTAATGAAAACGATTGAATTCATTAATGAGTACGATAAAAGTCGTTAATGAAACGGATTCCCTGCATTAATGCCACTTATGTCAACCTCGTCAGTAAACTGTCAACTGTTTTAGTAAAAGATAAACCCTGAATTTGATTGAACGGCTCTCTGAGGAGCCCATTCAACAAAAACAAGGGTTAAGAGAGAATGATTCAACTTTTCTCAGGGATAAGAGTGCTTTGTTTGCACGAAAAAATGCTCACGCAAACTACGCAAATTGCAAGCAAATAACTATTTTGTCAAGATTTCGGATTTTGAAACACGTATAAACGCGCCGATTTTGTAAAGGCTAAATACCTGATAATCAATATCGGGCTGCTCGCTCACCCCCCAATCAGATACCCTGCAGAGACCGAGCAGAGACCGACCAGAGGCGCTAAATGCGGGTTCGGATGTCAAGTTTTACGTGTACTCTGACTGGTGGGTCACAATTTGCAATTTGCAATTTGCGTAATTTGCGTGAGCATTTTTTTAAGCAAATTCCGGGTTAAGAAAGTATCGGGAAAAACTGCTTTTACCTATACTGAATCTGTTGACACAAGGGGAAATGTCGTACTGGATTTGTTGACAACATTTTCGCATTTTCATGAAGCTTCGCTCCATAGACATCCTACTCGGCTCGGCAGAGCCCAAGCCAGCTTGGCTTTGCGCTCGACTCGGGCGGATGTTCGCATTTTCGCATTTTCGTTTTTTGGAAAATTAGGAGTTGATTTCAAGAAAAACTACCCCGATTGTTTGTCGTTTCAAAGAAAAAGTGTATTTTTGTCTCTGTAAACAAAAAAAGAAGGCGTAAGAGAATTACTCACAAATGGCACAATTGGAGCTGATGAATGCTGTAAATATGAACATAGGGGGAACAGAAACTGGTAAAAGAAATACGCCAATAGCTACGTTGATAAAGAATTTTATTAACAAGAAGAGTGGCAAGGTGTCTGATTCGCGCAAAGAGATTCTATGGAGATTTAGATATCTCGATTGGAAGGATCAGAAGAAGATTATATTGGCTTTCCTTGACTCCTGTAAAATAGATAGGCAGTGGGCGTATTCTATGTTACTTGACTACTGGGACATATCGTTTGAACCTAAAGTTAAGGAACTATGGGAGCAACTCCATGAAGAGCGATGCTCATGGGTTGTCATTCGTCACTTCCCTGTGAAATACTTGTCTCAGAACCTTGAACAGTTCACGGCAGACAGAGATTACTTCTTTGTCAGTTTGCGACTTGCAGCGGATGAGAACTATATTATACAGAAAGATAAACTGTCACTTACAGACTACCTTTCTGTTCTGCATCACACAGGAAGACATATTTCTGATGATGAAGCAAAAGATATCCCTTACATATTAGTTCATAAAATTTGTGTAGAGAGATTCTCAGGAGACGAAAGGCAATTAGACAGATATGCAGATAGTCGCAGAGGGAATATCATAAGCCCGATTCATTTCCAAAACGTGAGTCTTGCTTTGTACTATCTACGCAAACTTGATTGTAGCCATATTGTCTCATCATTTGAAACGTGGAATGCGGAAGTACAAAAGGCGATACTCAATAGTCCTGAATTCAAGGCTGTTGCTAAGCTTGATTTAGATGAGTGGGATGACCTGAACGCAAGAAAAAACATTGCAAGGAAATATGCTTATCTTGCCCTTGATGACAAGTATAAACTATTTTCAGACCCAGATATAGAAGAGGTCCTTCAGCCAAAAGATTGGTATGTTGAGACTAACTTGTCAAAGCCAAAACCAATAATACAACCCTCAGATTTAACAGAACCTCAAGATTCTTCTATGTTTAAAGAAATGGTAGCCCAGAACACGGCTCTCAAAAATCTAGTTGATAGGTATAGACTTGGCGTCGTTAGTGTCCAATAAAATTGGACAAGTTAATTTGACATACAGATTATTTTAAAGATGGCTACTTGGAAAAAAATATCTCAACCAACCGATGACGGTCGCATTGTTGAAATGCAAGCGCCTTTGATTGTGTCTGCAAGTAGAAGTACGGATATTCCGGCTTTCTATTCTGATTGGTTTTTCAATCGCTTGCTGAAGGGATATTCTGCATGGACGAATCCGTTCAATGGGGTGAAGTCATATGTATCATATGTGAATACACGTTTCATCGTCTTCTGGTCGAAGAATCCTCGTCCACTTTTGGAATACCTTCATGTATTAGAGGAGCAAAAGATAAAATGTTATATTCAATTCACCCTAAACGATTACGAACACGAGAAACTGGAGAAGGTCCCTCCTCTTGCTCATCGTATAGAAACATTTAAGTTGTTGGTTGATAAACTTGGGAAAGGGTCTGTAATTTGGAGATTTGATCCGATGATATTGACAGACAACATATCTATTGATGATTTGTTACAAAAAGTACAAGCTATAGGAGATCAGCTCAAAAACTATACGGAGAAACTTGTCTTCAGTTATGCAGACATAGAGTCATACAGAAAGGTAAAGCACAATCTTACGGCAAGCAAAATCGCCTATAGAGATTGGACGATAGAGCTGATGGAAGAATTTGCGGAACGCCTCTCTGTAATGAATAAGGAGCGTGGGTGGAACTTCCAACTTGCCACATGTGGCGAAAAAATCGACATTTCAAAGTACGGTATTCTGCATAATCGTTGTATTGACGGGGATTTGATAACTCGCTTGGCTTGGGATGACAAAGAGCTGATGGAATTCATGAAGGTGAAGATCGAAGACTGTGCGCCAACGCTTTTTGGAGAACCAGAAATTCCCGAAGATGCGGTTATGCTTCCCAATAATCATTATTTCATTAGTAAGCATAAGAAAGATGCTGGTCAAAGACCTTTCTGTGAATGCATGGCTTCAAAAGATATTGGGGAGTACAACACATGTCCTCACCTTTGTGAGTATTGTTATGCCAATGCGTCAAAACAAGTCGCTTTACAGAATTGGAAACGGCATCAAGAGAATCCTTTTGGAGACACTATAACTGGCAAATAGGAGAGTTGTATGGCATATATTGACGACATACGACGAATAAAGAATCTAACGATTACAGACATCATTAGGGTTTCGTGTCAATATGTTCCTGATGCATATAAGCAACGTCCTTATACATATAGAGACAGTAAAGGCAGGACATTAGGCCGTGGAACTGCTATTTTGGAAACAGAAGAACAGTGTTGTGCATACATGGCTGCTTATGGTGATATGCATTACAAAAAGTTGTCAAGGGCTTTGGAAGATGGCGAATTTCCATATACGGCATTAAACAATGGTGTGGAAATTTATGATTGGGGTTGTGGTCAAGGAATAGGTACAGTTGCAGTCATTGAGAAATTGTGTCAACATGGCCTGTTATCAAAACTGAAGAAAGTTACACTTGAAGAACCTTCCGATATTGCACGTCAAAGAGCTGTTTTACATGTTACACAAGCATTAGGCGATTCTGATGTTGAGATAGAGGATGTGCCAGATTACTTACCATCGGATAGCGGTGATGGCAGTAATTCAATAACAGAAATAGTTGTTGAAGAGCCATGTGCTATTCATATATTTTCAAATATTCTTGATATAGAGTCTGTCAGCTTAAGGGGATTATCTAAACTTATAACATCTTCAGGAACTCATCATATTACACTATGCATAGGCCCTGCAAATCTAAATGAGAGCCGAATCAATGCGTTTAGTAACTATTTCATAAAAGACGGACTTAGTATTTTTACTAATTTCCGAGATACGAATTTTGGCCGCCATCCTGACGGCAGGGCATATGGTTGCTTAATTAAGAGTTTTACATTTAGCCTTGCAAGCCACAATGATATTCTTAATAAATATAAATATTTTGCGCCAATTCAATACTATGCGTCGTATTCTGATATTGGCTTGAATGGAACCATTTTGCAAAGTGCATTTGAAATACTTGCACCATTTGATATGACAGCGCATAAAAACTTGTGTCCTGTCTATGCGTTAATCAGTAACCTTATTTCACGAGGAAGACCAACTTTAGCAAGTCAAAAAGTCTTGGATTATCTTCGTTCTTATAATGAAAATGAAAAGGTAAAAAGCCTTAACACTATAGCAAGAATCCAAAAAACTTTTGTGGAGGCACTGATTTCAGATCGACTTGATATAGAAAAAGAATCTTTAGATGTTCTTGTTATTGAAGACGGAACAGAGGCGGCACAGATTGCTTTTGATGACTTTAATGAATTGTATTGTCATTTAATTGCAATGACACAAGATTTTGATCAGATGGCGTTACCCGTCATTAATGTTCATAGTAAAAAGGATGCTAAAGCCACAGCTATTTACGATGCAATTATTGATGTTTCGATTGACAAGGTTTCCAATCCGGAAGGAGTCGTGTTCTCGAAATATAAGACGAATAATGATTGTTATTTCATCGTACGTTCTTCATCATCTATTTATGAGGACAGAATCCTCTATACAACAGAAAGAATAAGATATAAATATTTTGTTGAAAAAGACTCTCAAGGAAACTATCATAATCTAGAGCTGGAATGTGAGCACCTCCGTTATTTCCTGAATCTTATTTTTAGAAAAGAAGATTTTAGACCCGGGCAACTTCCTATTCTTAGTAGGGCTTTGCAATTAAAAAGCGTTATTGGATTATTGCCAACAGGTGGTGGTAAGTCTCTTACCTATCAATTGGCAGCCATGTTACAGCCTGGTGTTACTTTGGTCGTTGATCCATTGAAAGGATTGATGAAAGACCAATATGACGGATTGCAAAGAACTGGTATAGACTGTATATCATTTATAAACGGCGATATCGTTGGTGAAGAAAGAACAATACGAGAACAGGCATTAACTGGTTCACAGACACAAATAATGTTTTTGTCACCTGAACGACTTAGCATTCACCGCTTTAGAGATGTTCTGCGTTCTATGCGAGAATCCGATGTATATTTTGCATATGGTGTGATAGATGAAGTTCATTGTGTCTCTGAGTGGGGACATGATTTTCGTCTTGCTTACCTCCATTTAGGTCGGAATCTTTATAATTATGTCTTACCAAAAGAAGTTGAAGGTGAAGACAATCATATATCATTGTTTGGGTTAACTGCAACAGCGTCATTTGACGTGCTTGCTGATGTAGAGAGAGAATTGTCCGGAAATAACTCATATTTATTGGAAGATGATGCCACAGTCAGGTATGAAAACACTAATCGTTTGGAACTACAGTATTATGTTTATCCTGTCGACGCATCAGCGGCTGAAAGAGCGCGAAAAGTTGATGACATAAAAGAGGGTTTAGTACTCGATGCCATTAATGATGCTACGGAGAAAATACAAGAGATTCAAAATGAAGAAACTATCAGCGAGATTAAGGAACGATTCCTTGAAAGAGAGAACATCTCTGATGAAAGTAAAATACAAGAGATCAATTCTACTGATTTATACACAGATATTGATGATAATTGGTATACTTCAAAGCACACAGATGTTGCAGGAATAGTATTTTGCATACGCGCCAACAAAGAAGGACGGCCAGATGTAAAACTGAGTGTTCCAACCGTTTCGGCTGCTCTGCGAGCACATCATATCAGCCGCATTTCAACATACAAAGGAGGCGATGATATATCTTGTCAGGATGAATTCCTAACTGGTGACACCAATTTGATGGTAGCCACTAAAGCTTTTGGCATGGGAATAGACAAGTCTAATGTGCGTCTGACAGTTCATCTAAATTATCCCGGATCTCTGGAATCATTTGTTCAGGAAGCCGGTCGAGCGGGTCGTGATAAAAAGATGGCTTTGGCAACCATTATGTATTCTCCAAAAAAATTCTGGGTTAAGAATGCTAGAACAGACGAATGGAACGAGTTTACTTCTGACTATACCAATAATAAATTTTTTTATGATAGTAATTTCCTTGGTGAGGAATTTGAAATATACGTGATTGAACTGCTCATGAACGGACTAAACGTTCAAATTAGTAATGAGGAGATTGTTAGGAAGGAAGCCCCCAAATATGGAACAAGTAAGGGTATACTACAATACATCAATGAAAACAGGTTTAAAGGAAAGACTCTCACTTATTATGTTTCTTACGAAGAGAACGAGCAAGTCCTTGACGAATATAATAGTTATTTAAGTGGAAGAAATCTACCAGTTTTTGATACACAGGCCGCTAGGAACTTAAGAGTTGATGGTAATTTCTTCTATACCCGTAGTTATGGTTCTGCTAACTACAAAGATGCGATCCAAAAAGCTATCTATCGTATGTGCATCGTAGGACTAATAGATGACTTTACAGAAGATTATATTAGGAAAACATTTCGAATTACAACGATATGCCAGGACGAATTGCGCTATTATGATTATCTTAGTCAATACTACCGGAAATATTACTCCGAGGATAGGGTTGAAATAATGATTAATGAAGTCAAGCAGATGGCGGTCAATGATGGGGTCATCATGGCATGTCTAAAGCACCTTACTTCTTTTATATACAGGAGTATTGCAGACAAGAGAGCCAGAGGTATCTTGGACATGGAGCAATTTTGTAATTTGGCTATTAGCTCAGGAAAAGACTGGAAAGAAACAAATGAAGAACTGAAGGACTATATTTATTACTATTTCAACTCTAAATATGCAAGAGAAGGGTTTGTTACCTATGATTCAAGCATACAACAAGAAATTCCGTTCTCACTAAAAGACGACATAGATTATGACATCCATAGCGAGAGTGAAATAACAGATTTTGGACTTGTTAAAAAGTATATGAGAGTTGTTGATCGAGATATAGTCAATAATGATTCTCAAAAAGATAACATCAAACACCTACAAGGTGCAGTACGGTTAATTAGACGTGCATTAGCAGAAACGAATCCTGTTCTCAATTTACTCAATGTGTTTTGTATTCTTTTCCTTGGACAACAAGAGAACGAAATGCTTGAAACGGAATTATACAACGATTACAAAGAAGTAATGCGGCGCTATAACGATGAGGGTAAACTTAGTTTGCTTGATGAGTTCACAGATTTGCTAATACAGCACACCGCCATTGCTTTTGAAGGCAAAGATTATATTGAGAAGATTCAACTCGCTGTTCAGTTAGAAATTCATTTAGATGAACTAAAAAAAATAAATCAAAAATATAGGGAAATATGATTGAAGAAAAGATAAATAACTCACTGAAGGAGTTAGAGAATGGGCTTAGGGACCTTGAGTCTGCTCGAAAACAAGTAGAAAAGACTATAGGTTCTTATGAAGACCTAAGTAAGACAACTGGTGAATATGCGAACGAATTGGGGAATATAGCTACCAAAGTTCAAGAAATTGTTGATAGTATTGGAAAAGACTATAATCTTAAAATTAAGGAATTTGAAAGAGACAGAGAGACGATAATCAATGCTTCAAGTGACGCTACAGAAAAAATCTCCAATGCAGCAGAAGAGTTCAAAAACTCATTGTCAATATTAAAAACCAGATTGAATTATAGCATAATAATCAATGCAATATCATTTATTGCAATAATTGCTATACTCATTCTCCAATTTATGTAGAGCAATGTTTTTTTGATGGAGTGATTTCTTGATAGGAATAGATAAATCATGAAAGTGTTATGAAAACAATTAAAAACATCGTTAGTGCCGTCACAAGGCTGAAAAACTGGGACCTGGTAATTGTAATTATCTCATTGTTGATTACCCTCGCTTTTCTTGTGCTATATGTTATAGAATATTTTGTGGGTCATTTAACAATAGAAGAACAAGTAAACGGCTCAAGTTCCTTCGGTTCAGTTGTTGCGTATGCCATCTGCTCACTTTTCTTCCTGGTGGCGTTGTCGTTGGTACTAAATCTCTCGCGTATTGCTTCTGCTGTGGAAGAGATTGCACGAAACACCAAGAAGGAAGAAGAAATGTAGCTTGTCAATCCCGCATTAATACAGAATGTAATGATGAGTAACACGATAGGAACGATATTTAAATGGATTGTACTCGCTTTAGCAGCGACTGTTTTGTGCGTTGTGCTGTATGTCATAGGCGCACTTGTTTATAGTTACATTATGCCAGTATGGTATCCTGCGAGGATTGAGAGAATTACTGACATAAGAGTCCCAAAGTTTGAAGTCACGAAATATGTTGAGGGGAGAAGGTCGTTCACAGGGGACTATAAGGATACTTATTTCATAGAATTTAAAACAACTCCCTCGGAAGAACTCTTCGATGAAATAGACAGGAAGATAGCCAAAGGTGGAACGGGATGGAAGAAAGACGGGAAGAAGTATTATTTCTCTGTATTTTGGGGCAACGGATTTGCAGCCCCCAAAGGAGAAAGTGAAGACGCCGACGGAATTTTTGATATCACTTTGACCCGAGGGGAAAAAGAGGCGATAATCCACAGCGGAGCCTGGTAGCATTAGCCCTTCCAATTTTTACTGCATAGTTAATAAGTAAGAGGTAAGATGTAAGAAGGAAGAGGGAAGAGAAGGCTTTGGAGAGAGACGTAACACAACATTCTGTGACAGTAGACAGTTGTGACAGTTAAATTTTGAGGGTGGCAACCATCTTCTTATATATTATAACTAATTAATATATAATAATATATATATAAATATAAGGAAAATAAAGGCGCTTGAAAAATAACTGTCACAACTGTCTACTGTCACAACAAGCCATCGATATCTCCTCTAAAAGCCAAAAACACAGCAAGATACGTTATTGCTGCAGAAGCACAGTTCCTCGCTTTTACTTTCAAATGCAGGACAATTAGTCTCAATAAAGGGCCGTATTAGGCCTGAAAAACTCTGCCCTCACAGACCTGTTCCCCTGCGCAGCGCCTGCACAGCGCCTGCGAAACTGCGGATGAATAGCCTCGTTTGTCTAATCGCTTTTTTGTAAAAGAACGGACACAATTAACGCTTGTCCGTTATGTCCGTTATGTCCGTTCAACGGACATTGCGGACATTAGGGACATCCGTAAAAATGTCCGTTGAATGCATTTTTTGCATAACCCGAATATTCATTGAGTCCGATAAATCAGCAGTGATGCAGCGGCTCTGCAGCAGTGATGCGGCGGCTCTGAGCGGGAGTAGAGGAAGAAGGCAAAATTACTCCCTAACTAGAGAATTTTTACTCCCTAGTTAGAAACCCCAAAATCGCGTGAGTTAACTCGATTCATCGTGTGAGTTAACCCGATCGATAGTTTGTAACTCAGGTTTTTCGGGGTTAAAACAAAATCTTTAAACTTTAAACCTTAAACTTTAAACTTTATTTCGTACCTTTGCAAACAGATTGTGAACAACTTGATCGTATGAAGTGGACTGCTCTGCATCACAACGGCAATCGGCATTGTTGGCCTGGTTTTAAGGGCCAAAAAATTCTTTTGTATATCATTGCCGTGATTTTTCCCCACTGTCTGCAGAGCAAACAACTGGAGCACAGGACGGAGCGTAACGGCATATTCTATGCTCTCAGCGGACATTACGGCGGTGTTTCCGTGACGAATGTTTCTGAAGACAGGATTGCTGCCGGAAAAGGGTATGTCGTCATCCCAAGTGCGGTGCGCTACAATCACACCAATTACGCGGTAACGGACATAGAACAAGAGGCATTTGCGGGGAAAAGCGGACTGCGGGCGGTGAAGCTGCCCGATTGTGTCATAGCAATACACGACGCAGCATTCGCCGGGTGTGAAAATCTTGAGAAGGTGGAGCTGAATGAGGGACTGAAGGATATTTATGCCGCATCCTTTGCCGGATGCACAAAGCTCAGGCAGATCACAATTCCCTATAGCGTGGAATACATTGGTGCCCGTGCTTTCCAAGGATGCAGCAACCTTTCCTCTGTCGTGTTCTACGGAGAAAAGAGGATGGGGAAGGATGTCTTCTGCGAATGTCCGTCATTGTCGCAATCGGGCATAAAAATCATGCCACAAGAGCCCGCTCCCCAACCGGCGATTGTTGTCAGGAATGAAAACAAAGTGCAGCGGGCGGTAAAGACAAAGCCGACACAGGTAAAACCGGAGTTGGTGTTTTGGAAAATAATTTTCCTCGTGGAGATGATACTGGCATTCCTTGCGTTCGGACTCAGAAGGGACGAGACCAAATACATGAGGTATCCGATGAAAATCTTCCACAACGTATCGAGAGAAATGTTTATAACGATTAATTTCTTGCCGATATTGGGGGCCGTAATCTTTGTCATTCTGTCCGTGATAAAATTAGATGTGAACAAATTCGTTGAAGGGTTGGATTACATAGCGGTCTTTTATTTTTGGGGGGTAGGGCTTGCGCTATTGACATTATCGGTGCCGACAATAATGCAGAAGCTGTTTGGAATCCCGTTTTTAACAATTACCGAGAAATACATCAGGAAGGGAACATTATGGAGCATGGTGTCGGGTAGGAGCTACATATATTACGATGATGTGGTAGATTTACGTTTGGTCAGGAAGGCATTCGGTAGGGACAGTAACATACCGCTCTCGGCTCAACTTGATGCAGGGTGTTATTCTTTTCGCCTTCAACACTGGTGTCTGAGAATCATACGCAAAGGGAAACGTGCGGAGTGGATCTGTTTGACAGGACTTGAACTGAAACCGTATGAGATTTACGATATAGTGAGCAGATTCATGCCAAATATTGTGGAAAATAATAACGAAAATGAAGAACAATATGTACACTTTTCATCGCACAGTGAACTACTACGAGTGTGACCGCATGGGCATCACACACCATTCCAACTACGTGCGCTACATGGAGGAAGCCCGTGTGGCCTGGCTCGACAGCATCGGACTGGGATTCGAACGTATGGAGGCCGAGGGCTTCCAGTCGCCCGTGCTCGCCATCAACTGCCAATACAAACGTTCATCCACCTTCGCCGACACCCTCGACATCACCATCGGGGTGAAAGAAGTCACGCCGGTGAAGTTCACCGTGGAGTACACCATGAAGTGCAAGGACAAGCTCTGCTGCATCGGCACCAGCACGCATTGCTTCATCGCCGGCGGAAGGCCCGTCTCGCTCGAGCAACGTCTGCCCGAACTCTATGCGGAGCTGAACAGAATGCTTGGTAACGGTTAAAGGTTAAGGTTAACGGTTCAATGTTCAATGACATGAAGAGGTTGATGCTGATGCTGATTGTGGCGTTGGAGGCGCTGGCGGCGTGGTGCAACGACGGCGTGTTCTGCGTCAACGGCAACCATCTGGTGCCCGTCCAGGAGACCGACATCGCCCTCACACGCGAGGTGCTCACCATCAGTCTGGGCGACGACGGATACGCCAGCGTGGACGTGCAGTATGAGCTGAACAACAGCGGCCGGGAGAAAATCGTGACGATGGGCTTCGAAGCCGGAGCGCCCTACAACGACGACGTCGCCTTCAGCCCGCAGGGCATTCATCCCTACATCAGCGACTTCACGGTGGAGATGAACGGCGAGGCGCTGAGCTGGATGAACGCCGTCGTGAGCTCGCAATACGGCGTCGATTGCGACTTCGTGCCGCTCGACCTCAAGCGATGGAAGACAGATGCCGAGACCAAGATGCGCAACGGGGAGGATTTGCCCCACAACGCCCTGCTTTATGACATTTCGCGGGACAGTCTCATAGATTTTGCATATGCCTACTACTTCGTGGCGCGCTTCCGGGAGGGCCGTAACACCATACACCACACCTATCGCTACCGCATGAGCTGGGGCGTGGGCCGCACGTTCGAGGTGCCCTACTGGCTGCTGCCCGCCATGCGATGGGCCAACAGGCAGATCGACGACTTCACGCTGCGCATCAGGGCGCCCCACACGGCGAAGCACTTCTTCGTGGAAGACTCGGTGTTTGCCCAGTCGCCGTTTGTTGTGACCGAAGGTGTCGGCAAGATCAGGAAGACGAAGAGCTGGGACGAACTCTTTGTGGAGATGGCTTTGAGAGACGGCACGGTGGAGTGGCACGCAGAGAACTTCCGGCCCAAAGCCAACATGACCGTGCAGTCGGCGGAGCGTCTGCACTACGACGACTTCAAACTCGGCACCTTCTACGACCGCAGCGACGGCTATATGCCCGGCAGCTACATGATAGAGCCCGACAAGGTGAAGGAGCAGCAGCGTATCCTCACCAATCTGCCGTATGCCAGCAGAGGCTATGTGTTCAAAGACAAGAAGTTGCGGAAATACTTCAGCCAGTTCTGGTGGTATATGCCCGATCCCTCATGGCAGCCCGACACCTCCGACTTCACCCCGCGTGAGTGGAAACTGATAAGAGGGGAGATGTAAGAGGTAAGATGTAAGAGGTAAGATGTATGATGTAAGAAGTAAGACGGTCAATGGTCCATGGTCATGTAACTTCGTTCCATAGACATCCTTCTCGGCTCAGCAGAGCTCAATCGAGTTTGGCTCTGCATTCACCTCGGGCGGATGTTCAATGTTCAATGACCACCACCTTCTTTCCACCGTTGATGTAGAGACCCGGCTTTGTGGGTTTGCTGTTGTAGCGACGGCCAGTGAGGTCGTACCAGTTGGGAGTTGACTCCTCACTTTTAATTTTTATTTTTTCATTTTTCATTTCCTCAACGTCCAGAGGATCAATGCCGAAGTATGCGTCCATCTCGCTGAAGCGGCCGCGATACCACTCCTCGATGAAGGCAATTTCGCGGGCCAGATCGTTGACATACATGGGGCGGTCTTTTTGGGCGTCGTAGTGGTCCGTCATGCGCTGCCAGGCGCCGCTCTCGATGAAGAGGTCGCGATAGCGCTCCAACTTCTTGCAGATGGAGTCCACGGAGAAGGCGCCGCCTCGGCCCTCGATCCAGCGCTGCTTCAGGATGGCCTTGTATTCGCTGTCGCCGGCCAGATAGCTGACGGGATAGGGCGCGTTGTTCATGATGCCGCTGACGGGCCATTCGTTGTAGGTGCCGTCGTAGTAGCGGCCGTCAAAGCCGCCGCCGAAGCTGGTGTCCAAGTCCCAGGGCGTCAGCACGAAACGACGGCGGTCGGCCTCCGTAGGATCCGGGTCGTCGATGTCCTTGCGGATGTTGCGCACGCTGAAGTAGTGGTTCTTGTTGCCCCAGTTGTCGGCGATGCAGAGCGCCATCACGTGAATCTGGTAGTCGGCGACATTCTGCATGAAGAAGTAGCGCTTGACGTAGTCCCTGGAGCTGCCGTCGCGGAAGGCCTCGATGAGAGGATTCCATGCCTGAAGGCCGCCGTAGTCTTCGGGGTAGGTGAGTTCCCAGGCATTGTGCCACTCGACCACGCAGGCGGTGGAGTCGTCGTTGAAGCCCGGCTCGTTCTGATTGCCGATATCCTGCGTGCCGCTCTTGTAGAGCACGCCGCGAATCTTGATGCTGCCGTCGAGGCCCTCCTGATATTTCTTCAGGTTGAGCAGCTTGCGGTTGATGCGCTCCGAGAGGCAGTAGATGCCGTAGGGCTCGTCGTTGATATAGAGCTCGATGAAGCGCCCGTCGGTGCCGTTGCGGCCCTCAAAATCAGTCTCATAGGGCAGACGCGAGAAGTCGTTCCAGATGTCGAACGCCACGCGGTCGCGCATGCAGATGCGGTCGATGGCCATCGCGTTGAGTATCCACGAGGAGCAGGAGCGCATGCCCAGGAGAGCGGAGTCGGCTTCCTCCGAATAGTCTGCCGTGCGCAGCTTCATGTTGAGCGAAGGCTTCATCATATAGTTTTTGGCGGTGGCGCCGCGCGTGCGGAATTTGGCCGGCAGCTCCACGACGGGGTCGTCGGCGAAAGAGAGCTTCATCGTGCCGTCGACGTAGTCCATATTCTTGGACACCGAGCCCTCGAAATAAATCCTCAAGACTGGCAGCTCTGCAGCGCGAAGAAGTGCTGAACTGCAAACAAATACACAAAACAGAAAGAGAATCAGACGTCTCATCGCTAATTGCCTAAAAGTTTCGTTTGCAAAGATACGGCAAAAATAACAATACGGGCCTCTTCGGACCGCATTATTTTGTTTTCTCCGCCGGTTTTTCTCCGAAAAACATTTTGCCGTGTGAAAAAAAAGACGTAAATTTGTCCCCATGAAACATTCGTTCAGTCCCTCGCTCATCATCCTGTTGGCGCTCGTGTGCATCGCCGCATGGAGCATGAGTTATTCGGGAGGTTCTGGTGGTTCAAGAAGTTCAAAGAGTTCAAGCAGTTCAAGGGGTTCTGGTGATTCGGGTGCGGTGTCTGTTGTCGCTTCTGAGTTTATGGAGCGTCCGCTCGGGCGCGCGGGCGATTTCTTGATTGAACATACGGGTTATGCGCTTGTTTACAACGCGGAGACCAACTGCCCCGACTGGGTGGCCTGGGAACTCACGCAGGAGGAGGCCGACGGCAAGGATGCGCGCCGCGTGAACGATTTTCGGGGCGATCCTCTTGTGCCGGAGGAGAACAGGGTGGAGACGGCCGACTACAAGGACTGCGGCTACGATCGCGGCCACATGTGTCCCGCAGGCGACATGAAGTGGAGCTCGAAGGCGATGTCTGAATGCTTCTATATGAGCAACATCTGTCCGCAAAGTCCGACGCTCAACCGCCAGTGGTGGGAGCATCTGGAGAGTGCCTGTCGCCGATGGGCCCGTCAGGAGGGGTGCGTCTATATCTGCTGCGGCCCGATCTTCAAGCGGGAGCGTAAGAAGAAGTTTTTCGGCGATGCGGTGAAGGTGCGGGTGCCCAACAGTTTCTTTAAGGTGGTGCTCTCGCTGAAGGAGGGCGACGAGAAGGCCATCGGTTTCATTTACAGTAATCGCGACAGCCGTCAGCCGATGGAAGAAGCCGTCGTCACAGTGGACAGCGTGGAGCGTCTGACCGGCTTGGATTTCTTTTATCAGCTGAATCCGGAAGTGCAGGAAATGCTGGAGTCAAAGGCTAATCTGACGCTCTGGAGGTAATTTGTCCCACGAGAAGAGCGGCAACAGTTCCTCCGGCCAGCAGGGAGCGTCATCTGGCTTCAGTCCCGTGAGAAAAGCCAGACGTCCGATAATTTCTTCCGCCGTAAAGTTGGCGCGTAGCGCCTCCATATCCAAACTCTTGTCGCGCTTGGAGAGGCGCTGACCCTGTTCGTTGCACAACAGAGGCAGATGGATGAACGAGGGGAGGGGATAGCCCAGAAGTTCAGCCAAATAGATTTGCTGGGGCGAAGAGAGCAGCAGGTCGCTGCCGCGCACCACTTCGGTGATGCCCATCTCGGCATCGTCCACCACCACCGCCAACTGATAAGCCCAGGCGCCGTCCTTGCGCCGTATGACGAAATCGCCGCAGTGACGCGAGAGGTTGACGCGCTGCGGACCGTAGTGTCCGTCGGTGAAGGCAATCTCCCTGTCGGGCACCTTCAGACGCAGAGCCGCCCGCTCCATATCCTCTTTATTATATGTGCGCGCGCGACAGGTGCCGGCATAGACGATGCGGCCGTCACTCTCATGAGGTGCCTGTGTGGCCATAATGTCGGCGCGCGTGCAGAAGCAGGGATAGACGAGATCCATCGCGCAAAGGCGCTCCAGCGCGGCGGCGTAGCGCTCGTGACGCTCGCTCTGGAAGTAGGGGCCCTCGTCCCACGTGAGCCCCAACCATTCGAGGTCGCGCATCAGACGGTCGGCAAACTGGCGGCGCGAGCGATCGGGATCCAGGTCCTCGATGCGCAGCACCCAAGTGCCGTCTTTGCTCTTGGCGGAGAGCCATGAAAGCAGCGCGCACATCACGTTGCCCAAATGCATGATTCCGGTCGGAGAGGGTGCAAATCGTCCTTTCATGATGACAAAGATACATCTTTTTTGGGTCTTTTTCACTTTTTTTCGAAAAAACTTGTTGAAATATTTGGTGGGTTGGGAAAAAAGGCATACCTTTGCACCCGCATTTGAGAAAGTGCGTTGTTCTTTGACAGATTTTCATAGACAGAAATTGTAGTACAAGAAA